>ERZ836877.757-NODE-757-length-53244-cov-14.793980_pt1 | contig 53244 bp, 45 predicted proteins | sample MGYA00519469_ERZ836877 | MGnify/ENA primary metagenome ERZ836877 (study PRJEB31850, sample SAMEA3708809) | human gut metagenome | biome: human gut; feature: human-associated habitat; material: faeces | place: China | collected 2014 ...
CGGGGCGCGCTCGGGACTTGCACCCGTTAGATTATGCCCATGTCGGGCGAACAAATAATGCCGCCGGGTGGCGGAAGTTCCGTCACCCGGCGATATTATCTCTATGAGGATTTGATTTATTTCTTATTGTAGCGCGCGTTGAGGCCTTCGAGGACCTCTTTGGTCACATCAAGACTCTCGTCGAAATAGAGACCGGCACTCTTCAGTAGGATAGCATCATAATGCTTGTCAGCATTATAGATCTTCACATAGTTGCGGATAGAATCCATCAACTGAACCTGCTGCTGTGCAATCTCCGCATCAGTAGTGCGCTGCAGATTCGCAAGATAATTCTGGGCTTCAGTCTGCTTTTTCTGAGCGGCTGCCATATCGGCCATATATTCGTCCTCGCTGCGGTAGGAGTTATTGTTCATCTTGGTCTGGATCTGTGTGCCGAGTTTCTGAAGCTCAGCCTCACGTGATTTGCCTGCGGATTCAAGCTTTGAATAAGCGCGCACTGCAGCTTCCTTGAAATCCTTGGCCAGATTGTAGTTCTCCAGGAGTTCCTCTTCGTCAACGTAACGGATATTCAATGATGAGGTCGCGGTAGAATCCTTTGCCGGTATTTCTTTCTTGCCGTCGGCTTCTGATTTGCCTTCACCTTTACCATTGCCGCCGCATGCCGTCATGCCGATTGCACCGATTACCATGGCTGCGGCTGCAAAAAATGTCAGTTTTCTCATGATTTATTATACTAATGAATTATTTTTTCTTGATCAAGCGCACAACCAATGTGTTTCTTCCGAAGCGCCGGAATGTCCTTGACATGCCCGCTCGGGAACTTGCCGCCCTTGACAAACAGCACCTTCACCCCGAGCAGTATCACCGCTATGAGCACAAGCACTATGGTCAGAATTATTACTTTCATTGGCTCTGATTGTAGATTTATAGTGCAAATATAGGAAACGAATTACGATTTTTGACCGAAAACTCAAATTAATTTCGTAACTTGTGGTGCTCTTAGGATGTTTTTTAACATTATTTTCCAAAAAGGGCAAATTTTGAACTTTTTCACTTGGAAATATAACTAAACTCTACAATTATGAAAGTATCAGAACTCAATCCCAAACGTGTTTTCGAGATTTTCGACGAGATTACCAAAATCCCCCGCCCGTCGAAGAAAGAAGACAAAATCCGTCAGTTCGTGCTCGATTTCGCCAAGAAACATAATCTCGAGGCTAAGACCGACAAGATAGGCAACGTAGCCATATTCAAACCCGCAACCCCTGGCCACGAAAATGCGCCCATGGTTATCCTCCAGGGTCACATGGACATGGTGTGCGAGGCCAACGACAAATCATTTGACTTCACCACCACACCCATCACCACCATCGTCGACGGAGAATGGGTACGCGCCGACGGCACTACCCTCGGAGCCGACAACGGCATAGGCATGGCCGCAGCTCTCGCCGTGCTCACTGACCCCGACCTGGTTCACGGTCCCATCGAGGCCCTCTTCACCATGGACGAAGAGACCGGCATGACCGGAGCCTTCAACATCGGCGACGACATGATAAAGGGCGATATGCTCCTCAACCTCGACTCGGAAGATGATGCCGAAATTTTCGTTGGCTGCGCCGGCGGCGTCGACACCGTATGCACCTTCAATTACAAGCGCTCCTTCGCTCCGAAGGATTTCATCTACTTCAAAGTCAGCATCGAGAAGGGACAGGGCGGCCACTCCGGCGGCGACATCCACCTGGGACGCGCCAACGCTAACAAGCTCCTCTGCCGCTTCCTCTTCGACCTCTCGAAGAAACACGAGGTAGTGCTCTCTGAAATTGACGGCGGCAACCTCCGCAACGCCATCCCCCGCGCCGCTCACGCCATTATCGGCGTCGATACCTCCCACAAGGAACAGGTACGCATAGCCCTCAACAAGTACATCGCCGAAATCGAGGACGAATACTCTGACCTCGAACCCACCCTCGAGATCAGGATGGAATCGGTCGACATGCCCGACTTCACCGTTGACCCCGAAACCTCCATCAACCTTATCCGCGCGGTCTACAGCGCACCTCACGGCGTTGTGTCGATGAGCCGCGAAATCGAAGGCCTCGTTGAGACCTCCACCAACCTCGCTTCCGTGAAGATGGGCGAGAACAACACCATCGTGGTCACTACCTCGCAGCGCTCATCGGTCAACTCCCGCAAATGGGACATCGCCAACCAGGTTGAAGCCCACTTCGCTCTGGCAGGCGCCGAAGTGGTGCACGGCGAAGGCTATCCCGGATGGAAACCCAACATGGATTCTCCCATCATGCACATTGCCCGCGACGCCTACAAGGAACTCTACGGCATAACCCCAAAAATCATGGCCATCCACGCAGGTCTGGAATGTGGTCTCTTCCTCGAGAAGTACCCCCACCTCGACATGGTTTCCTTCGGCCCGACCCTCCGCGACGTTCACTCACCATCCGAACGCATGCACATTCCCGCCGTCGAGCGCTTCTACGAACAGCTTAAGCTGACCCTCGCCAAAGTCGCCGACCTCAAGAAATAACCTTATAATTCTTCACCCGGGTGACAGGCAGGCGCAAGCACCGCTTCACCCGGGTGTTTTTTCCCTTATAACCGGCCATGAAACACGTAATCACCCTCATACTCGCATTATCCGCCTCTGCGCTCTGCTTCTCGCGCACCGCCGGAAGCAAAGCTCACCACGGCTCTCACCCTGATTCGACAGCCGTCGATTCAGTCGCTCACCCCGACTCTATCGTCATACCTGACGAAATCATCACCCTCACCGAGCAGGACTATGAGGAAGTGGCCCGTGAACTCGGCGTGGAAACAGCCGCCATCAAGGCCGTGGTCGACATCGAAGCCGGCAAGCAGCATCAGGGCTTTTCGGCCCCCGGCAAGCCGCTTATCAATTTTGACCTGTCGATGTTCCGTCAGCAGGCCCGACGCAACGGCGTCAACCTCTCACCTTACACACGCAGCCACTCCGTGGTGTTCTCACGCCCCGACTCACGCCGCTACGGCTCACAGCAGAACGCCCAGCACGAGCGGCTGAAAGCAGCCATGACCATTGACCGCAAATCCGCCGTCCAGGGCACCTTCTGGGGGATGTTCCAGATCGGTGGCTTCAACTGGAAACTTTGCGGCTGCAATTCAATCGACGAATTTGTCAAGAAAATGAGCCGCTCGGAGCGCGACCAGCTCGAACTCTTCGCCGCCTTCATCAAGAGCATAGGCCTCGACTCGGCTCTGCGTGAAAAAAACTGGGCCAAATTCGCCCGCCGCTACAACGGCGCCTCCTACGCTTCCAGAGGCTACCACACACGCATGGCCAACGCCTACGCCCGCCACAAAAAGCTTGAGAAATCAAACTGACACCGCAGCCGCCACAGCCGCCGTAACCACAGTCATGGCAACCGCCGACAGCGCAGTGACTCCGTCTAAAACAATCCCGTAACGACGCCACAGAGCCACCGCCACGATCATCGTATAAAGCAGATACCACACGGTGAACGACACTCCCACTCCGGCCAGTCCCCACAGCGCATAGCCGGTGATATTGAGCACCACACACAGCAGACAGCTTGTCAGCTCGGTTATCATATAGAGCCTACCGTCGCCCCGCGCCAGTATCACATATCCCATGCAGAATGACACCGCACGGAGCACCACTCCCGGCATGGCAAGCCGAATCAGCGGCACGGAAGCCGAAAAGTCCTTACTGTAGAGGATATCGACCACCCACGGCGCAAGCAGCGTCATCAGCAGCGCCAGCGGCATCACTATCCATATCACCACCCTTATCTGATGGTTCATCATCATCCTCAGGCGCCGCATGCCACCCGAAGCCGCGGCTGACAGCCTCGGGAAATACTCCACGCCAAGAGCCGTGAACACCATCCCCACATAATGGATAGCCACTGTGAAACCTGTCTGATAATAGCCCACCGCCACGAGACCGCCGCGATGATTGACGTACGTCATCACTATATAGCTCGCCAGCCACGACGACACCCCGGTAAGCATCACGGCCATACCGAGAAGCAGAATCGGGCGCCCGTCACGCATAAGCTTCAGAGGCCGGAAATCGGCATAGGTTTCGGGCTTCGGCACCCGTGCCCTGAGCATATAATAGGCCGCGAAAGTCACGCCGCAATATGTAAGCAGCACGGGAACGGCCGACTGCTCGCGCCAGTAATAGATCATCACCGCCGAAAGGCCAAGCGCCACCGGAGCACTGTAGAGCGTGGCCCGGGCTATATTGCCAAGCATCCCGCGGCCCTGCATCACGGCCGACTCAAGCATCACCATGGCCATCAGAAACACTCCTGCGCCAAGCAGCGCGAAGCCCGTGGAATGACTTACGTTGCCGAAGGTTATCCGGCTTAGAAGCGGCGCCGCAAGCACGGTGAGCAGCGACACGGCAATCGCTATCCTGACAGCCAGACGCCTCACGAGCCACACCCTGCGGCTCGTCTCGCCGGCACCGTGAGCCGAAGAGATCTCCTTGACTGCACTCGTCCGCAGTCCGGCGTCAGCAAGCTGCGTAAGCATGTCGAGAGCCACCGAATAAAGGCCTATAAGACCTACGCCGGCCACACCGCCCCACAATGCCATGAGCTTGATGCGCACCACCGAGCATGCCATTCTTATCACCTCAACGCTGCCAAACAGTCCCAGAGCCTTGATGATACGCCCGGTTATGCCGCGCATACGACGCCGGGGACCGTTGTCCCCGCCGGTCGCTTCCGTAGCCTTGTTGTCATCGTGTAGCCCGGTCATCAGCAATCTATTGTCTTACCCAGAGAAGCGGGTCGTAAGTGGTGCTTCCGTTGCGCACCTCAAAATGAAGCATCGGCTTGCCGTCATAGCGCTCGTCACCGGCCACGGTGCCGAGGTTCTGTCCGGCGCTTACCTTCTGTCCGGCCTTGACCGACGGTGCAGCCATGTTATAATAAACGGTGATATAGGAGCCGTGGCGCACCATGATGGCATACGGCCCTTCGCGGGTCTGATAGATGCGTGACACGGTGCCGTCAAAAGCGCAGCGGGCCGAGTTACTGCCGCGGAGCACTATCTCTATTCCGGTATTGTTGGTCTGCAGGCCGGTGCGTGGTTCCACCACCTTGCCGTACTTCGCCACTATGGTGTAAGGCGAGGCAACGGGAAATGTCATGCGGCCTTTATTGTCGGCGAAGCGCTTGGTAAGTGCGGCATCCGGATCGTCGTTGCGCACCTGCTGTGCCATGGAACCTTGCGACGAGCGGGCCTCCTGTCGGTTCTGACCGCGCTTTTTGTTTGACGAGGCCGATGACTGTCCACGCTTCTTTTTCTGCTGCTCCTTCTTCTCGGCGTTGACCATCTGGGTGATCTCGTCGTTGATTTTGCGCAGTCGCTTCTTCTCGGCCTCGAGAGCCTGCTTCAGCTGTGCGCGGTCACGGGCCAGTTCATCGGCCATGCGGTCAGCTTCGGTCTGTTTGTTCTTGAGTGTCTGACGGTTGGCATCGAGAGTGCTGAGCGAGGCTACTCGCTCTGACTGCAGATTGGCCAGATGCTGCTGTTGCATTTCAACGGCGCTCTTTGCCTCACGGATCTCAGCCATCTTGCGCTTGCGCCAGCCGGAGAATTCCTTGACATAGCGGATGCGGGCCGAGGCCTTGGCGAAACTCTCTGATGAAAACACGAAGCCAATCTCATTGGTGGCCATCTGCGAGCCCTGTAGACGGCGCAGAGCCTTGACATACACGGCCGTAAGATTATCGAGGTGTGCGTTGAGAGTTACCAGCGAGTCGGAGACCACACGGATGCCGGCATCAATCGAATCAATCGAAGCCTGCACTCTCACGATTTCGCGGTCAGTGGTCATGATCTCGCCGCGGAGCATGTTGAGCTGATTGAGATTCTGCTGGGTGCGCTTCTTATTGTCGTTGAGCTTGCGGTTGGTCTCGTCGATTTTGCGCTGAGCCGACTTCTTTTCTTTCTTGGCAGCGTCGACAGTGCGTGGCTTGGCGGAGTCACACACCGTAGCCACACATACCATCATTGTCAGCACAAGCAATAATTTTCGGAACATAATGTAACGGAGAGAGTTAAACTATAATGAAGAGAGGATGTCGGTCTATAAAGTGATGAACTGAATCTGATCTGAAACGATTGGGGTGAAGCGTGGCTGCGTCAGATGTTTTTCAGAATCCGTGGAATCTGCGACGAGTCAAGCCGCTTGTAGTTCTTACCGGGCCTTACGGTACGGTGCTGCGACGGGTCATTCCACTTGGCCTTGTCGAAATTCCAAACGATGGTGGCGTCTATAGGAATTTTACCGGCCATGGCTGTTACATTGACATCTCTTGCCATATCTCCTGCAGGGGTTTCTATGTTACCCTTTTGACTTACAATATTATAACTTATAGTCACCGGTTCATGTTGTCCGGACTGCACGACAATGCCATTTAAAGAGCCCCAGGGCAAAAAGCTGAAACCATAAGCCCCGGATTCAGGTTGATCCGCAGGAATCATTATTATCTCACCGGAGTCATCATCTGTGTCGATATCGGCGCGCATCAAGTCCGATTCCGAAATTGACTTCTGTCCGAGTTGGAATGGAAGTCCAAGAAGAATATTCTGAAGATTTGACAGATCAAAGTTCATGCCGTCGAGGAATTTATCAAGGCTTTCGGTCATATATGACTTGTGCATCTTGTCAATAACCGTTATAGAATCTGCGGTTAAACTCAGACTGCCTACCTCAAAGCCCATGTAACGCAGTGAAATCGCTATGCTTGAATCACGCTGCATCCATGCGGTGCCGTTGATTGACATATCCTTGGGCTTGCTGAGTTTCATAGTGACCGGAATTTTCAAATATTCCCAATTTCCCTGATTCGCGATAATTTTGGAGCAGATGAACTTGTAAAAATCCGGGCCGGACTTTATAGGCACAATATTGACCACCGTGACATCTTCCGTCGCCGCTTTCCTGCTTGAGTGGCAACTTCCCATAAGTATAAGAATGATACAGGCTGTTAATATCGAGGCATAATGTTTCATATCTTATAATGAATGAATTATCGGTTTATTTGAAAAAGAAGGTTTTGTTTTTCACCTTTCGGCGCAGCAACTCATTGTCAGGGTTCTCCTCGAGAGCCTGCTTCCAGAATTCAAGGGCCTCATCCGGCTCACCGTTCATGAAGTAGATGTCGCCGGCATGTTCGAGCACATCGGCCGAAGAACTCTCCTCATCCTCCGATTCAAGAACCGCGTCAATCATCTCCTTGGCCTTGGCATACTCCTTGCGTTTGAAGAGCACCCAGGCGTAGGTGTCGAGCGATGTGGGATTATCAGGGTCGCCCGCCACGGCTTTCTCAATCATTTCAAGGGCTTTGTCGAGATCACGGTCCTCGCAGGCCAGATGGTAGGCGCAGTTATTGAGTGCAAGATAGTTGTCGGGGTTCACCGCTATGGCCTTCTGATAGTAGACAAACGCCGAATCAGTGTCACCTTTACCGTAATAGGTATCGCCTATAGAAGATAGCAGATTTGAAAAAGCATCGACGTCAGTCGAATCGACGCGGGCCAGCGCCTTGTCGTAATAAGCAAAAGCGCGGTCATAAAGCTTTTCGCCGCTTGCTATCACAGCTCCGAGTTCATAAAGGCCGGCATTATCGGGGAAATATCTGACGGCGTCCTCCACGGTTCGGAGGGCCTTGTCGTTCTCCTTATTAAGGAAATAGAGCGACGTCAACTGACGCCAGCGGCCTTCATCGTCAGGGTCGGCGTCGAGAGCGTAGCGGATCTGCTCTGTGGCGGGGCCGTACTGCGAAATCGTCACGAGGTAGTCTCCGTAGAGGAAGCGTACATCAGCCTCGTGAGGATACTGGTCGACAAGCGTCTGAAACATATTCTCGATGCGGTCACGCTGGGTGGAGTCATCGTAGAGTTTCGACACATAATTATACAGGATGCCCACCTTGGGCTCGTAGTCGAGGTCAGGCTGCATCAGCGCCTGGAACACTTCGCGGTCAAAGGCGGTGCTGTCGCCCATCTGGCTGTAGTAGTTGGCACGGGAATAATAGGCCATTCCGCTGGTTGGATCCATCTCCACGGCCCGGTTATAGACAGCAAGAGCCGAGTCGGGCATATCAAGCTGCATGTATACGTCGCCGAGCATGGTGAGGTGGGCTATCGACGAGGGATTGCTCCTGACAAGCGAGCGGGCCTCGTCAATCACCGCAGTGGTGTCGCCGGCCAAGAGGTAATACTGCATCTTGCGCATGGCCGTGTTGTTGTTCGTGCCTCCCTCGATAGCCTCCACGTTGGTGAGCACGTCGATAGCCTTGTAGATATCGGCAGTATCACCGCTCTGGGCAAGAATCGAAGCATATATAGGGCCGCTCAGAGTGGGGTTGCTGTTGCTTTCGTAAAGTTTGCGGAAAGCCTCGCGCACCTCGGCGGTACGTCCCAGCTTGTTGAGCACGGCGCCATAGCCCGTGGCAGCCACCCAGTCGTCAGGGTTGCTCTCAACGTAAGGCTTCATCAGCGCAATGCCGCGCTCCATCTTGGCGGAGTCATTGCCGGCGGTCACTATTAGCCGTATTCCGTACTCCTTGGTCAGAAAGGGGTCGGAAGGGTTTAGATCGTAAGCAGCCTCGACAAGTTCATAGTAAGCGTCATTTTTCTCCTGAGCCTGATATTTGTTGGCTTCGAGATAGATGTAGTCAGCTTTGCGGACATCGCGAGCATGTTCGGCACGGGAGGGCTTGGCGCCTCCGGCCCACTGCGATGCCGCCAGAAGCGCGGCAGCCGCTATCGCATAAAATCCTTTCTTGTCAAGTAGTTTCACTTATATCGGGTTAAATCGTAATCTGAATGTTAGTTGGCGTCCCCAGGGTCAGCCTACGCCGGTGTGGCCGAAGCCACCCTCGCCGCGGTCGGTGACATCGAGTGAATCCACGCTCTGCCACTCCACTCTCGAATAGCGGCTTACCACCATCTGGGCTATGCGTTCTCCGTCATTAATAACAAAGGGCTCCGATGAAAGGTTGACCAGGATCACGCCTATCTCGCCGCGGTAGTCGGCGTCGATGGTGCCGGGGGTGTTGACCAGCGATATGCCGTGGCGCAGGGCCAGGCCGCTTCGGGGGCGGATCTGACATTCATAGCCCTCGGGAAGCGATATGAAAAGGCCCGTAGGGATGAGCCGGCGTTCGAGGGGCTGAAGAGTCACGGGCTCGTCGATGTTGGCGCGGATATCCATGCCGGCCGAAAGAGCCGTGGCATATTCGGGGAGCTGATGGCGTGAACGGTTGATTATTTTTACGCTGACGTTATCCATTTTGTATCAGAAATTTATGCCGATGCGCAGACATGCCATGCTGAGGCCGTTGATGTCGCAGTATTCATCGCCTTTGGTGAAGGGCTTTAGACCGTTGTAAACGTAGCTCAGGGTGAGATAAGAGCGGAATGTACGTCCGGTGGCGAGATTGACGCCGATGCCGGGCGATACGTAGGCACGGGTCTGCTGACGACTGTCGTTGAGATTGTTGAACACCACTCCGCCGCGAAGATCCATGAAAAGGAGCGTGGGGCGCGAGCGGAATCCGGTGCGGAATATGGCGTAGACCGGGAATGCGCGCACACTGTTGCTCACCATCATATTGACCTCGGCGCCCACACCCAGAATGTTGATCCAGGAGTTGCGGTAGCCGAAATAGGCATCGAGATTGACGGTCGACATGTCGTTGCTGGTCATATCGATACCTCCGCCTACTTCTGCGCCCCACACAAAGTGGTTCCATGCGCTCTGATAGTCACTGTCGGTAGTTGTCTCGGCTGCGCGGCCTGTGATGAATACAAGAAGGAGCGCTGTCAGCAATGCAATTTTCTTCATATCATATAGCTATATATAGCGCAAATTTAGTCATTATTTTTGGTTTTGACAAAGCGGAGACACGCCCAGCGGTCGCGCTCGGTGAAGTCGCTCATCTCGAGGCCGCAGGGCCCGGCAGCGGCTTGCACCACGGGGATATCCTCAACGTAGAATCCGCTGAGCAGCATCACGCCGCCCTCCTTGAGCTTGGCGGCATAACGGTCGATGTCGCCGGTAATGACATTGCGGTTGATGTTGGCCAGCAGAAGGTCGGCCTCGCAGGGCACCTCTGCGAGATTGTCGGCGGTACCGCAGATCAGGGTGATGTCAGAATGAGAGTTGAGGGCGCAGTTGTCAATGGCATTCTCGTAGGCGAAGCGGTCAATCTCGATGCCGGTTACTGGGGATGCGCCGCGCATTGCGGCCAGGATGGCGAGGATTCCGGTACCTGTGCCCATGTCGATGACCGAGCGGCCGCGGAGGTCCATGTCGAGGAGGCGCGAGATCATCAGGAAGGTGGTGGCATGATGGCCGGTGCCGAAGGCCATCTTGGGGTCGACGGTGATGTCATAGTCACAACGGGGGATATCGGTGTGAAACGAACTGTGGATCACGCATCTGTCACCCACCACTATCGGTTGAAAATAGTTTTTCTCCCATTCGTGGTTCCAGTCACGGCCCTCGATGGTTACGGGTGTCCATGTGGCCTTGCAGTCAAAGGGCAGCTGCTCAGGAATCTGAGCCATTGACTCATCATAAAGTTCGCTGCACACATAGGCGAGCATGCCCTTGGCGTCAGGCACAAAACTCTCAAATCCGGCGTCGGCCAGCATGGCGGCAAGGACGTCGGTCATATCTTCCGAGCAGGGGTCAAGGTCAATCCTCACCTCTACGTAGTCGTTCATAAGCTATCGGTAATAAACAGTATGTGATGAATAATGAATTGGTAAAGCATGCGGGGAGGGAACGGGGAGCAGCCTGCGGTCACTTCTTCTTGCGCCACTTGCGTATCTTGGTCAGCACACGGAAGCCGAGGATGGCGTAGTCAACGTAGTTGAGGCTGCTGAGCAGCTTGCCAACGATGCCCCGGCGGCCTGTTCCCGTGAATCCGGCTTTGGCCTGCGAGATACTTTCCGAAAAGTGCATCCTGGCTATCTCGTATTTGGCGGCGGCGTAAGCCCGGCGGTAGCGGAGCTCGTCGATAGTGTAGCCCTTGAATTCCGTTTCTTCAGGCTGAATGTTGGAAAGGTCGGCCATAGTCAGAACATCATTTTAGTGATAAAACGTGAAATAGGGTTGATTATCAACCGCTTGCGCAGGGCGAAAATCACCAGCAGAATAACCATGTAGATTCCGGCCACTATCAGGTTGCCCCAAACCATGCCTATGGAATCGCCTATCCAGCGGGCCAGCGCAACCGAAGCGAAAAAAATCATGCCCATACCCATCAGTATGCCTAGGAGAGCTATCGCCACATAGGCCAGAATCATTGTAAGACGCTCGGCCACAGTGAGCTTGGTGTACTCATACTTGAGGGTGATCAGCTGCTTGAGCTTTTCCCATCCCGATTTGATTTCGGATTCTTTGTCACTCATCGTTGAAAGGGAGTTAGTGATGAAACGGTGTGGCTGTCGGCCGGCATGGTCTTGCGGAATACGGCAATGGCCGGCAGAACCAAAGCGTGTCTGCCGACCGGTATGCCCGATAAGGTGAATAAAGTTTCAAGACGCCCGGAGCGAGGTCAAACCGAGCCGGACAGCCATATCGAGTATTAATCGTCAATGTCGGCTGTCAGCTGAGCCACGAGCGAATCAATCTCGCTTTCGGTACAGAGGATACCTTTCTTGCGAAGGGCTTCCTTGATTTTTTTACGAAGATCCGAGCCCTTCTGGGGGGCGAAAAGCACTGCGACACCGGCTCCAACCAGCGCGCCGCCAATGAAGGCATACAATAGCGTCTTGCTCATTACTTTATCGTTGTGTAGGGTTAATGTTCAGTGAGATTGAAAGTTATTCTTCGGCTTTGGCTTCGAGTTCTTCATCGAGTTCTTCAGCAAGCTTGTCAAGTTTGCTCTTTTTCAGCACTATACCTTTCTTTCTTAAGAATTTGGCAATTTCCTTACGGGTGTTTTCGCCTTTGTCGGGAGCAAAAAGTAGACCTACGGCTGCACCAACGAGAGCTCCGCCGGCTACTGCCAATACAATGTTTAACGGTTTCATAGTTTCTGTTTTGTTAGTTGGTTTCTATTACGAAGGTATAACAACCGGAACCTCGAAAAAGATTGACCGAATCCAAAAGATTCTTCAATTTTTTTTGCGGGAAGAATTATTATTGGGTGCTAAATTAACATTTTAGAATGTAGTATCCAAAAAATCTTTACTATTTCTATCGCAATAATCACGGTTATTTATTAATTTTGTATGCAACATCTGATTTTGCAATCATTATCAACAATATAATCCAACGCCATGAACAAGACTTTAGCAATCCTCCTGGCTTCAGCAGCATGCCTGACTTCAGGAGCCTATGCCAAGACCAACGAAGCCCGCTACGACGTGGTGCCCCTGCCGCAGTCGATAGTGGCCCGGCAGGCCGACGGCTTCACCATCAACGGCACTACCCGCATCACCTATCCCAAAGGCAACGAGGCGCTCAAAAAGAACGCCCGATTCCTTGCAGGCTATCTCAAGGACCTCACCGGTCTCAGTCTCAAGACATCGGCCGGAACGCCCGGCCGCAACGTGATCTATCTGTCCGACGCGCTCAAAGCCGACAATCCCGAGGCTTACGCCATCGACATCACCGCACAGGGCGTGACAATCGACGGCGCATCGGCCGCCGGCAACTTCTACGGCATCCAGACCCTGCGCAAATCGCTGGCTCCGGCTCCCGGCGAAAAGGCCGTGCTCCCCGCCGCCACCATCATCGATGCGCCCCGCTTCCCCTACCGCGGCGCCCACTTCGACACTTCGCGCCACTATTTCCCGGTCGACTCGGTCAAGGAGTTCATCGACATGCTCGCCCTCCACAACATCAACCGTTTCCACTGGCACATCACCGACGACCAGGGCTGGCGTCTGGAAATCAAGAAATACCCCAAGCTGACCGAGATAGGCTCAAAGCGCGAAGGCACATGTATCGGTCATGACTTCGACTCCTCCGACTCTGTTCCTTACGGCGGCTATTACACTCAGCAGCAGGCCCGCGACATTGTGAAATATGCCGCTGACCGCCATATCACCGTAATCCCCGAAATCGACCTTCCGGGCCACATGCTTGCGGCCCTGACCGCCTACCCCGAACTGGGCTGCACCGGAGGTCCCTATAAGGTGTGGCAGCGCTGGGGCGTGGCTGACGACGTGCTTTGCGCCGGCAACGACTCCACGCTTCAGTTTATCGATGATGTGCTGATGGAAGTGATGGACATCTTCCCCTCGGAATATATCCATATCGGCGGCGACGAATGTCCGAAAGTGCGCTGGGAGAAATGCCCCAAGTGTCAGGCCCGCATCAAGGATCTCGGCCTGAAGAGCGACTCGCACAGCACAGCCGAACAGAAGCTGCAGAGCTTCGTGATGGAGCATGCCGCCAAGACCCTCGCAAGCCGTCAGCGCAAGATGATAGGCTGGGACGAAATTATTGAAGGCGGTCTGTTCCCCGGCGCCACCGTGATGTCGTGGCGCGGCGAAGAGGGCGCCCGCGAGGCCGCCAAGCAGGGACACGACGCCATCATGACCCCCACCAACTTCTGCTACTTTGACTATTCCCAGTCACAGGATCCGTCGACCGAGCCATTAGGCATCGGCGGATATGTGCCCGTAAGCAAGGTGTATGAGCTGGAGCCCACCGCCCACCTCACCCCCGAGCAGGCCAAGCACATCCTCGGCGCCCAGGCCAACCTCTGGACCGAGTATATCCCCACTCTGTCACACGTCCAGTATATGGAACTGCCCCGCCTTGCAGCCATGTCGGAAGTGCAGTGGCTTCAGCCCGAAGCCCGCGACTTTGTGGCCTTCAGCGAGCGTCTGCCCCGCCTGATTGACCATTACCGCGCTCTCGGCTACAACTACGCCACCCACATCTTCGATATCCAGGGCGGTCTCAAGCCCAATCCCGAAAAGCATGTCATCACCGCCAACCTGCGCACCATTGACAATGCTTCCATCTATTACACCACCGACGGCTCGGATCCCGACACCTCTTCGACACTCTACACCGGCCCGGTCGACATCAACAAAACCATGACCTTCAAGGCTGTTACCATCCGTCCTGAAGGCAAGAGCCGTGTGCTGACCGACAGCGTGACCTTCAACAAAGCCACCGCAAGTCCCGTAACCTTAGCGAACGCCCCTCACTCACGCTACGCATCGACCGGCGCATCGGTTCTGACCGACGGCCGCTTCGGTCCTGAAAGCTTCAACACCGGCGAATGGCTCGGATTTGAGGGCGTACCCGTGATCGCCACCATTGACCTCGGCGCACCTCAGGAAATCTCACAGGTTAGCCTCAACACTCTGGTCAACACCCCCAACTGGATTTTCGATGCCCGCGGCATCAAGGTAGAAGTATCGCCTGACGGCCAGAACTTCACCACAGTGGCCTCCAAGGAGATCCCTGTTATGAAAGACCACGTGATCGACATCTACAACCACAAGCTCACCTTCAATCCCACCCCCGCCCGCTACGTCAGAGTGACCGCCGAATGTGAGAAATCACTCCCGGCCTGGCACGGCGTAGGCGAAGGTAAGCCCGGCTTCCTCTTCATCGACGAAATAGTAGTGGACTGATCCCCTACCCCGCATATCCAAAAGCTGCGCCCACCCGGCGCAGCTTTTTTTGTACGTATCTTCAATAATCTTAATGTAGACGATTATTTAATGTTCACTTTTATAGCTCCTATGAGGCCATTGTTATTGCTTGGAATAATTGAAAGTGAGCTGTCTTTGAGTGTCAGCTTGCCTTCCTGAATGTATGCCCTAGAGGTTTCATCCACGTCTGTCACATACAGATAAGTCAAGTCGCCTTGTTCACCACTCATCGTCACAATCAGCATATCATTTGAGCCGTTTTCATTTGGAGTGCAGTATACAAATGCCGCAACCAATCCATTATTCCCACCATTAATCATATATGATAACGGGATTTGATTCAGAATCGATAATGTGGCATTGCCAACTGTTTTGATATCCTCGCCATCCAAACTGTGCGCACCGGCAACTTTCATAATGCCGCCGTTTTCTACCACGTTTTTATTAAGCGATACCGTTATTGTATCATTAAGCTCGGTCGAGATTTCAGGAAGATTTGAGAGTGCATTAAAAGCGTCTTTCAAAGTCATGGCATAAGCACCCGAAACGGAGTAAACCAACGCAACAAAAAGGAGGATGTGTTTCTTCATATCTTGATCGTTTTTAAAGTAAAAACAACCAGAATAGACTATTAGTTCTTACAATGAACAGCAACCGCGGTTTACGCAACCACGGTTTCTATTTTTCCCGAACAAAATGGTTTTGATTATCTATCAATCATTTGAGGCGACGAGCGAGGTTACCACTTGGGCGTAAAGGAGAGGAGGAGCTGGAAGTTGATGCCTGGCATGGGGCGCGACATCACGGAGAGGTATTCTTCGTCAAAGAGGTTGTTGATGACGAATTTGGCAGAGAGGTCGAGGGGACGCCAGCGGAAGAGGCGCTCGAACGAGAGGGTGTTCATGTAGTAAGGCGGGAGATAGCCCGAGAGGGATTCCTGGCGGGAGGTCTGGGTGTAACGGCGGGAGTAGTGGAGCCATTTGTAATGAAGGGTCCAGTCATGCCAGGAGAGGCGGAAGTTGGCGCCGGCCGACACACGGGGCACGTAAGGAATCTGATGGCCGAGGCTATTGTCAGCCTCGGAATATTTGCGTCCGGTAGTCACCGAGGGGGTCCAGGAGAAATTGCCGTCAATACCGGCAATCCAGCCGCGGCCGAGACTTAATGCCAGGTCGGCACGGAGTTCTATACCGTAGGAATGGACGCTGCGGAGGTTACGCGGCGAGAAGAAGCCCTGCTGGGTGGGGAGCCAGATAATCCAGTCGTCAATATAGGAATCGAACCAGGTGGCGCTGCCGGTGAGCGACCAGCGGCCGGACCGGCCTACGGTGATCTGCGCTCCGGCATCGTAGGTCCAGCCGCTTTCATGGCGAAGGTCGGGATTGCCGCCCGGCAGGAAATAGAGGTCGTTGAGCGAAGGATAGCGATAGTTGCGCGATCCGGAGGCCTTGAGCACGAGATTCCAGTCAGGCACGAGAGTATAGTCAACGAACAAGGCCGGAATCAGCGGGGCCCATTCGCGGCCCACGAGTTCCTGACGCAGGATGGCCGAGAAGCCGAGCCGTTCGGTAGGGCGCCATTGCGCGGTGACGGCTCCCGAGAGGTTGAAGCGGCCCTTGTCGTAGCCGTAGAACTGCGAACCGTCGGACGATGAAATGGGGTTGACATCGGTGCTCCGCACCAGATACTGATGCGCCTTGACATCGGCCGAGATAATGAGCCGGCGTGAGAGATGCCAGCGAAGGTCTACGTCGCCGAACAGCGTGTGGCTGCGGCTCCGTGTGCGGGCCATCACCGCCATCTCGCCGTTACCGGCATCACGGCTGTAGTCATAACCCATACGGGAATAGGCGTAGCCGGCCGAGGTCTCTACGGTGAATTTGTCGCCGCGATGATGCCACTGCCCTACCGTGCGCAGGGTCAGTTCGCGCTGCTTGTTCTCAAAGTCGGTGTCGGAGCCATAGTCAACGGTGAGCAGCGGGAGTTCGCGGTGCGAGTCGGTGAGCCATATCTTCAGGCCGAAATCATTACGGCTGTCGGCATCGAAATAAAGTTCCTGCAGAAGATGGAAATCGTGGAACGCGCCGCTGCGGTTGCGCTCCGTGGGGTGATACTGACCTATGATATTATGGTTGTCGTCATAGATGTTTTCCTTCTTGTCGCGGTTCACATACTTGTAATCATTCTTTGACGAAGAGTAGACGGCACGTGTCGACGTGTGCCAGCGTCCGCGGCCGTAGTCGGCCCGAAGAAATTCGTCGAACGTGGAGAATGAACCGATGCCCTGCACATACTGCAGATGCCAGCCTTCACGGTGCTCAGGCTCTGTGGCAAGGCGTACCGACCCGCCGAGGCCTCCGGCTCCGTCGGTCACCGACGACGTGCCGTGAAGCAGTGAAGCGTTGTCAATGAAAAACGAGGGTATCATTGAGAAATCGGTCATGCCCGACATCGGTGAATTGATGTCCATGCCGTTCCATGTCACGGTGGTGTGAGAGGGAGACGTGCCGCGGAAGGCCACTGTGGACATCGTTGCGCGGCCGTAGTTCTTGACGTAGAGTGAACTATTGTAAGCCAGGACGTCAGCCATCGAAAGTGCAACATTTTCTTTAAGCGCGAGCGAATCGACCTTAGTGCGCTGCAGGCCGATGTCGGCCATCGGTCTGACAGCGGACGTAACTACCTCAGGCAGAGCAATAGTACGCTGCCCAAAGAGCACCGCCGGCATCAGAAGCGCCATCGAAAGCATCGCTTTATATTTCATATCGCACCTCACTGTCAATCAGAACTTTTCCAGCAGAAAGCGCCGGGAGTCACACCTACGGTAAACGAAGATTCAAGTACGCCGTCAGGCGAATAGCGGTAAACGGTGCCGGGCTGTTGGTAGTCAACGGCGTCGGCGATATAGATTTCGGAGGTGACAGGGTCGACGGTCAGGCCGTAATATACTGTTCCGCGGGTGCGGATCACGGGGCGCAGAGGCAGACGTGTGGCGGCCACGTCCATGCGCCACACATCATCTGAAATCCAATAGAGCGTATCGCCCGAGGCATTGATGCATAGTTCCGAGGGGGTGTCGCCGAGCCACATCTCGTAACGCGCCTCGACCTCGAACCGCTCAGTGCCGACGCACACCAGTGCCGGCGGTTCATGGCCCTGAGGCGAGCCTTCATATCCGCCGTCGGTGATGGTCCAGAGCCGGCCGTAAGCATCGGCCACAAGCGAGTTGGGCTGCAGACCCACTTCAAGACTCGCCACCACCTCATCGGTCGAGGTGTCGATCTTCAGCAGGCGGTTCTGGTAACTCCAGCAGGCCACATAGACATAGCGTCCCACCTGCACCATCTGCTCAGTGGAGCCGCGGGCGGCATCCATGCCGGGCACGGTGATATAGCCCGTCACCTTATACTCCTGCGGATCGATGATGAAGATGCGGTTGTCCCAGAGCTGGGTTACGTAGGCCTTGCGGTCAGATACGAAGTGGATGTAGCGCGGCGAGGTGATTCCGGTGATACGGCCCACCTCGCGGAAGGTGCTGCAGTCAATGGCGAAGATGGCGTGGGAATGATTGACAGCTATCCAGCCGATACCGTCGCGGATGGTCATGGACTGGGCCACATCGCCCAGACGCATGCCGTTGGCCCGAAGAAACACCTCGTTCTGCACCGAGTCAGTCAGCGGGCTGTAAAAGCTCAGCGTGGCGTTGCCATACTGATAGTTACCCTCATTGACAATAAAGAGTCCACGGCCCGAGGCCGAGAAATCCTCAGCCGGGCCGTAGTCCCATGTCATGCATGCTGACAGTGCGAGCGTCAGCATGCATGCGGCGGATTTAAGTATTGGATTAATCTTAATCACTTATTGTCATCGAGCACGAGCTTGATATTGTCAATGCAGATGTAGGCGGGAGTGTTTAGACCCCACTGGCCCGTGTCGGAGCCGTCGAAGTCAATCTTGATTTTATTGACCTTGCCGAGTGCCGAGAGATCCCAGGTCTGCCAGGTCGAGAAGAGTTCGACGGTGGAAGCCGGAGTGCGGTAATCGCAGATATATTTCTCGAGAGGTTTGCCGCCGTTGACAGCGTTGCCCTGAGCGTCGTAGCCGTAGGCAAGCACCTTGAACCAGCCTTTGGCCTCCTTGATAGTCTTGCCGCCGTCGTTGCCCATGGGGTTGCCGTTGGCCAGCATGCCGTAATTATAGGATGTGGGGCAGATCATCATCGAGCTGACCTCATATTCAGCGCCGGCCGAGAAGCCGAACGAGGCTGCAGTCTGGCCGTAGCCGTTGATAACGGCGAAAGTGTTGGAGCCGTCGGCGCCGGCACCCTTGTTGGCTCCGTCGGTAGAAGCTGTATTATAGACGCTGCACTGGTTGGTGTAGTTTTCCCACCAGCCGGCGGTAGTGCCGGCCTTGTCGGTGCGGTAATTCCACTGCGAGAGGAACATGCCGCCGTTAAACAGGTCAGTGTAAGTGCTGTAAACGCCCGAGTTAAGACCGAATTCAAAATCCACCCCGGGTTCCACCTCTATGGCACCTTTGGTGAACTGCGTACCGTCATAACCATAGTAAAGATTGGCACCGTAAGAATCGGGACCGGCCAGTTCAATAGAAGTGTTCTCGAAATCGATCAAGCAGGTTCTGACGGAAGGACCGGCGGGATCGTCATCATCAGAGCACGAAGTCAACATAACACCGGCAGCCAGCATCGCGGCGGCCATACGGAGATTAAAAACCTTTTTCATCTTTCTTTCAATATATTTTCTTTCAAAAAATAAAAATTCCGCACCATGCACCCTTGAAGTCAGGGACGATGCGGGAAAGCTGAAAAACAGGCTCTTATATGTCGGCGGGAAAACCGCGAGCAGTCAGAGACACCGTAAAGCCCGTAAAACCCGCAGGCCTGAAAAAGGATGTCGGTTATCGTTGCTCAGACAGGTTTTCTGACTCATCGCTCACAGTTCCGCGCCTTCTCAGCCCCGAGGGGCCAATGACATAATGGGAACCGAATAGCCGCGATTTACAGCAGCGGGTACTGTCGGGGAATTACACCCCGTTCCCTATTCCAAGCGACCGCAAAGTTAACACTCAAAACCGACACTGCCAAAAAATTCCCTCGGAACTTTCGCCATGATTGCAGTACAGCCGTATTAGAGCGCGGCACCGGAATTAGGAATAACATCGGTTACCTTGTCGTTTTGTGTCTCATCTTGTTTCTTCCCATTCCTTTTTAACTCGCTCGACTTCCGCTATCAGCTGCTGCTCTGTGGGAAGATATAGTTGATATTTAGATGCAACAATTGTGTTATTGTCCGAGGGAAGGGTCATTTTAACCAATGTGTCGTTTTTGGCAGTGCATAGTAATATGCCGATTGTGGGATTCTCCTCCGGTAGTTTCTCAGTACGGTCGTAGTAATTGACGTACATCTGCAATTGTCCCAGATCCTGATGAGTTACTTCGCCTGTCTTTAATTCAAAAATCACGAACCGGCGAGCAAGACGATTGTAAAAGACTAAGTCAATGAAAAACTCGTCATCTTCGAGTAATATCCTTTTTTGCCTGGCGACGAAAGTGAAGCCATTGCCCAGTTCAAGTATAAATTCCTGAAGGTGATTGATTAATTCTGTTTCAAGGTCACTTTCGTAGTAATGTGCTTTCTTTTCCAAACCCAGAAATTCCAACACCATTGGATCCTTAACTATTTCCTGCGGTTTTTCAGGCTTCTTCTCCTTCCTTGCCATGGCAAGAACCGATTCTTTGTCGTTGCTGAGAAGCAAACGTTCATATAACATTGAATTGATCTGACGTTGCATCTGACGTGCTGTCCAGCAATTACTTGCTGCTTCAAGCTCGTAATATTCACGTTTGTCTTTGTCTGGAATTTGAATTAATGCACGATACTGAGTCCAGTTGAATTGTGAACGCAGTGCGTTCACTTTTGGGTATTCCAGAAAAAACTGCCTTGCAAAATTAAGCTGACGATAGCTAAAACCACTTCCGTATTCGGGTTCTATCTCTTGGGCAAGATTCTTTATAAGACCTTTACCATACTCGGCACGGGCTTGGCCGCCTTGTTCTTCCTCTACTATACGGCGACCTATTTGCCAGTACATCTGTACGCGACAAAAGTCAACTGAGCGGACAGCATTAGACCGAGAGGTTTCAATAATCGAGCGTATTTCAGATACTAAATTCTTCATGGGTTTATGATGACTGGTTGTCAGTTACTTTACAAGCGATAAATCGATAGCCTATTATCTCTTGGGGGTTAATCTTTTCTTATTCAACCCAAAGTTACGAAAAATGTCTGACCCAGCATCGCTTTTGTGAATTACGGTCAGTCCTCTTGTTCATAATAATATGAGTAGTCGATACCTTTCATAAAGGTGTTGCGGTCGTTAATCTTGTCAGTAAGCGCCGACCGAAGCAAATCTTTTATAGAAGTCGAATCGGCAACACTACGCGTCATGGCTTCAAGGTATTTTCGTTTGTCAACCTGACTCCAGTCAATGCACTGTTGCAGATTTTTCTTCAACATGAGATCGAGCCAGATGCGGATGGCGCGACCGTTGCCTTCTCTGAACGGATGGGCAACATTCATTTCAACATACTTGTCAATGATATTCTCGAACGAATCTTCCGGCATACGTTCAACATCTGCCAAGGTCTGACCCAGAAATTGAGCCATCGCAAACTGGAACCCCGCCTTGGCTATATTGACAGTCCTGATCTGTCCGGCGAAATCATAAAGACCTCCGAAAAGATAAGCATGAATCTGCTGCAATCCTTTCACCGTGCCGACCTCGATACTGTCGATAAGACTGCTCTCAAACAAAGCGTATGCCTTTGACCGACTTTTGCCGTCAATGCTCTCGTCGCTGTTGGTGAACCATTCTATGAATCTGGAAGCCTTATTGTTAGGGAAACTCTTCGCCAAAGCTATGACACCGGCATTATCAAGTACATCTGTTAAACGGCGTTTCCCGTCCGGCGCAAGAAGCTTCAACTGGTTAGTGGCACTAACCACATCATTGCCTTCGTTGCGGAGCTTGGTTTTAAGATACTTCCAGTAATTGCGGTTCTTGGCATAATCATCCTGTGCGTTGAGCACCCCGACTATATCAAGCACTGAGAACCACCATTTCGCCGCTGCCTCATCCCAGACAGCCCGCACTTCGCGGTCGTCAAAGAATCGTATCGATATTTTCTGTATCTCGCTCATGACTTAAATCCAATTTACAAAAATAATGGTAGATTCTCATCGTCTATAATATATTATTGCTTTTAAGAATGTAATTAAAAGCTGCAGAGTCCAAGTGCAATATTAGCGAAAATGTTTGAAATACACCATGGTTGGAGTAGAGAAATTTAATTGGGGAAAGCAAATCCTATGGGAACGAGTGTGTATTTCGCTTTTATTATTAGAGCGCGGCACCGGGATGATGCCGCGCTCTATATATCTATGCTTTGGATCAGAAGGGGAATTTTTCGAGGGTCAGGGTGGCCACCTTTTCGATTTCGGGGACAAGACGGCGGAAATGGTCGGAGGCCATGTGGGCTTTGAGGGAGGCTTCGTCCTGCCAGGTTTCGTAGATCATGAGGCGGTCAGTGTTGGTGAGGGAGCCTAAGAGGTCGTACTCTACGCAGCCGGCGTCGTGGAGCGATAGTTCTACGAGTTCTTTGGCCAGAGCGATGGCTTTGCGGCGGTTTTCTTCGGTCTCGGCTATGAGGCCACAGTTAAGTCGTATCATAGTATTTTTGAATTTTGGTTATTAAAAAACGAGAATACACGCCCGTTCGCTTTGAGGGGCGTGTATTCTGAATATGGTTAGCGGTTAATTCATCTCAAGGACTTATTTCACTTCCTCGAAGTCAACGTCGGTCACGCCGTCGCCGTTGCCGGGGTTAGGGGTAGGACCTGCCTGAGGGCCTGCCTGGCCGCCCTGCTGCTGGGCCTGTGCCTGAGCGTTGAGGATGTCCTGCTGGGCTGCGCCGAAGGCTGCTTCGAGTTCTTTGATGGCTGAATCGATGCCTTCGATGTTCTGGGCTTTGTGGGCTTCCTTGAGGGCTGTGAGGGCGTTTTCGATAGCGGCTTTGCGGTCTGCGGGGAGTTTGTCGCCGAGTTCTGCAATCTGCTTTTCGGTCTGGAAGATCATGGCATCGGCCTGGTTGAGCTTGTCGATGCGCTCTTTCTCCTTGGCGTCGGCGGCTGCGTTGGCGGCTGCTTCGTCCTTCATGCGCTTGATTTCGGCGTCGGTAAGGCCGCTGGATGCTTCGATACGGATGCTCTGCTCTTTGCCGGTGGCTTTATCCTTGGCTGATACGTTGAGGATACCGTTGGCGTCGATTTCGAAGGTTACTTCGATCTGAGGTATGCCGCGGGGTGCGGGAGCGATGCCGTCGAGGTGGAATTTGCCGAGGGTCTTGTCGTCCTTGGCCATGGGGCGTTCGCCCTGGAGCACGTGGATTTCAACCGAAGGCTGGTTGTCGGCGGCAGTCGAGAAGGTTTCGCTCTTGCGGGTAGGGATGGTGGTGTTGGCTTCGATGAGCTTGGTCATCACGCCGCCGAGGGTTTCGATACCTACTGACAGGGGCACAACGTCGAGAAGCAGCACGTCCTTTACATCGCCTGAGAGCACACCGCCCTGGATGGCAGCGCCCACGGCCACTACTTCGTCGGGGTTAACACCCTTTGAGGGTGCTTTGCCGAAGATCTTCTCTACCTCGGCCTGGATGGCGGGGATACGGGTGGAACCGCCCACGAGGATCACTTCGTCGATATCCTTGGCGGTGAGGCCTGCGTCGGCGAGAGCCTGTTCGCAAGGTTTCACTGTAGCCTGGATAAGCTTGTCGGCGAGCTGCTCGAATTTAGCGCGGGTGAGAGTCTTTACGAGGTGCTTGGGTATACCGTTTACAGGCATGATGTAGGGCAGGTTGATCTCGGTGGAGGTGGTGCTTGAAAGCTCGATTTTGGCTTTTTCGGCAGCCTCTTTCAGACGCTGGAGGGCCATGGGGTCCTGACGGAGGTCAACGCCTTCTTCTTTCTGGAATTCGTCGGCAAGCCAGTCAATGATCACATGGTCAAAGTCGTCGCCGCCGAGGTGTGTGTCACCGTTGGTCGATTTCACTTCAAACACACCGTCGCCGAGTTCGAGGATCGAGATATCGAATGTACCGCCGCCGAGGTCGAATACGGCAATCTTCTGATCCTTGTCAGTCTTGTCGAGGCCGTAGGCAAGGGCAGCTGCTGTAGGCTCGTTGACGATACGCTTGACGGTAAGGCCGGCGATTTCGCCTGCTTCCTTGGTAGCCTGACGCTGAGAGTCGTTGAAGTAAGCGGGCACGGTGATCACGGCTTCGTTCACCGACTGTCCGAGGTAATCTTCGGCTGTTTTCTTCATTTTCTGAAGAATCATGGCTGAGATTTCCTGAGGAGTATACTCGCGGCCGTCGATATCGACACGCGGAGTGTTGTTGTCGCCGCGGACCACTTTGTAAGGTACGCGTTCGATTTCGTTCTTTACCTGATCATAGGTCTCGCCCATGAAACGCTTGATGGAGTAGATCGTACGTTTAGGGTTAGTGATGGCCTGACGTTTTGCGGGATCACCGACCTTGCGCTCGCCGCCGTCGACGAATGCCACAATCGAAGGAGTAGTGTTGCGTCCTTCGCTGTTAGGAATAACAACGGGGTCGTTGCCTTCAAGCACGGCCACACATGAGTTAGTTGTTCCAAGGTCTATACCAATAATTTTTCCCATAATAGTTAGAAATTTATTATTTATTTTGAATTTTGATTAAGTCTGAATGATGTTTTCTTACGTGTCATAGTAAAAACAAATTTTATGCCAAAAAGGTTGATAAAAAATTAAATTATTACATTTCAATATTTTAACCTTGCGTCACACATGTCACATCCGACTGACACGACTGACAATAGGGCAGTCAATGACACATCCAGGATTTGCTTACCTCATATTTAATGCGTAACTTCGCGTAATCTCCACCTTAGTCTATATCAAAGTCTGTATCAAAATGTCACATCCTTATCTGAAAATGCTGTCATGCACGGCGCTGTCAATAGCCGCCGGCCACTCCGCAGCTTCGCCCCGGTCAGCAGCAGCCCCTGAAAACAATGCCCCGCAACAGCCCCGCCACCCAAATATAGTCTATATAATGACTGACGACCACACGGCCCAGATGATGAGCTGCTATGACCGCCGTCATATCGCCACCCCGAATCTCGACCGCATAGCGGCCGACGGCGTACGCTTCACCGAAAGTTTCGTGGCCAACTCGCTCAGCGGCCCCAGCCGCGCATGCATGCTCACCGGCAAGCACTCCCACGCCAACGGCTTCCGCTCCAATGAGACCGATATTTTCGACGGCTCACAGCCCACTTTCCCGAAATACCTGCAGAATGTCGGCTACCAGACCGCAATCTTCGGCAAATGGCACCTCCATACCCTACCCACCGGCTTCGACACCTGGGAGATAGTCCCCGGCCAGGGCGACTATTACAACCCGACATTCATCCGCCAGGAGGGCGACACCATAGTGCGCCACGGATATCTGACCAATCTCGTCACCGACATGTCACTTGACTGGCTCGAGAACCGCCGCGACAAATCAAAGCCTTTCTGCCTGCTGATCCACCACAAGGCCATCCACCGCAACTGGATCCCCGACACCTGCGACATGGACCTATACGAGGACCGCACATTCGAGCTCCCCGAAAATTTCTACGACAACTATGAAAACCGCCTTGCCGCGCAGCAGCAGGAGATGTCAATAGCTTCGGCCCACGACATGGACATTGTCTACGACAACAAGATGCTCCTGCCTGACAGCGACACCCGCCTCACGGCATCGCACCGTAACATAATAGGCCGCATGGACTCCGCCCAGCGCGCCCGCTACGATGAAGTCTACGACCCCATAATCCGCGATTTCTACGCCAATACACCCACCGGCGACTCGCTCACCGAGTGGAAATACCAACGCTACATGCGCGACTACGCCAAGGTCGTTGCCTCGCTTGACCGCAACGTGGGCCGTGTGCTCGACTATCTCCGCGACCGTGGCCTGCTCGAAAACACCCTGGTAGTCTACACCTCCGACCAGGGATTCTACATGGGCGAGCACGGATGGTTTGACAAGCGATTCATGTATGAGGAATCGATGCGCACACCCCTGGTGATGCTCCTCCCCGAAGGTCTTGAAGCCCGCGGCGACATCGACGCCATGGTTCAGAACATCGACTATGCCCCGACGTTCCTCGACCTCGCCGGAGTCGACGTACCCGCCGACATGCAGGGCGTATCCCTTCTGCCACTCCTCAAGGGCGAGAAACCCGCAGAGTGGCGCGACGCGCTCTACTACCACTTCCACGAATTTCCCGCCGAACACGCCGTGAAGCGCCATTACGGCATCCGCGACTCGCGCTATAAGCTCATCCATTTCTATAACGACATTGACACATGGGAACTCTACGACCTTCAGACCGATCCTCACGAGATGAACAACATCTACGGCCGCCCCGGCACCGAAGAGATAACCGCCCGCATGATGGAGAAACTCCGTCAGGCTCAGAAGCAGTATGATGATCCGGTGCGTTTTGAGCATCCCCTCCCCTCTCACTCCGAATAATTTGTCAACCATCTCATACCAATACCCCTATATGAAACTATTCCTTACAGGCATTGCAGCGTTTTCCGCCATCTCGGCCTTTGCGTCAGACTATTATGAAAAAGAGGTGGTGTTCCCTCAGAGCGCCGACTCCGTTACAAAAATTGAAATAGCATCGCGCCTTGTGCCCTGCGACCGCCAGATGCGATGGCAGGAACGCGAGCTCACAGCCTTCCTCCATTTCGGCATGAACACCTTCACCAACCGCGAATGGGGCGACGGCAAGGAATCGCCCGAGTTTTTCAACCCCGACGCGCTTGACACCGACCAGTGGGTGAAAACCCTCAAGGACGCAGGCTTCAAGATGGTGATTCTCACCGCCAAACATCACGACGGTTTCTGCCTGTGGCCCACCGCGACCACTGATCACTCCGTGGCCAGTTCACCCTGGCGCGGCGGCAAGGGCGACGTGATGGCCGAACTGCGCCGCTCGTGCGACAAATACGGCATGAAACTCGGCGTATACCTCTCTCCCTGGGACCGCAACGCTCCCTGCTACGGCGATTCGCCACGATATAACGACATGTTCGTGGCCCAGCTCACCGAGCTCCTCACCAACTACGGCAAGATCGACGAAGTGTGGTTTGACGGTGCCTGCGGCGAAGGCCCCAACGGCAAGAAACAGGAATATGACTGGCTGCGCTTCCGCGACACCATGAAGCGTCTGCAGCCCGACGCCGTACTCGCCATCACCGGCGACGACGTGCGCTGGGTGGGTAACGAAGGCGGCGTAGGCCGCGAGACCGAATGGTCGGTGACACCCCTCGTGCCGAGCATCTTCAGCTATGCCGACTCTGTCAATCAGTCGCTCGGCATCGACGCCATCAGCCCCGAGATAGGCTCGCGCCGGCAGGTGGTCAGTGCCGACAAACTCTACTGGTGGCCGTCGGAAGTCGACGTGTCCATCCGCCCGGGATGGTTCTGGCATGAGAACGAAGTGCCTCACTCACTTGCCCGCCTGGCCGATATCTACCTCAAATCCGTAGGCCGCAACTCTGTACTCCTGCTCAACATCCCCCCTGACAATCATGGCCTTATCGACCAGAAAGACGTGCGTCGCCTGATGGAGTTCCGCCGCTGGATCGATGCCAATTTCACCAACAATCTTCTGAATAAGCCGGGCTCGGAGGTCAACTGCGTGGTGCTCGAGGAAGATATCTCCAAAGGACAGCGCGTTGAGGAGTTCGATGTGATTGCTCTCGTTGACGGCCGCCGGATCAAAGCCGTCTCCGGCACCACTATCGGCAAGAAACGCATCCTCACATTCCCGCCTGTCAGAGCCGACAGACTCGAACTCAAGGTGACAGCATCGCGTGCCGAGCCTCATGCCTCGCTCTCAGGCGCCTACTTCATCACCATGCCATCCGAAATCTCAGCGGAGTCTGTCGAGATGCCCGCAATCGAGATTACCGACAACTGGCGCAGCTCGACCGCCCGCACAGGCTCAAGCGCCGTGACAATGTTTGACATGGGTGTGCCCACCGTCGTGGCCGGTTTCACCTACACCCCTGACGCCAAGAAGCCTATGATGTATAAATACGCTGTAATGTCCTCGGCCGACGGTATCCACTGGACCGAGGTACCCACCTACGGCGAATTTTCCAACATTGTCGCCAACCCCATACCCCGGACTGTGACGTTCGCATCTCCCGTCACCGCCCGCTTCATAAGCGTGGTATGCCTCGTATCATCTGACGGCAAACCCTATAATCCCGTCCCCGAAGCCATAACCCTGCGCTCACCCCTCGATTGACAGCCATGAACCTTCTGACCCGCCGCCTCGCCGTGTCATTCCTGCGCCTCGCCGTCATCCTGACAGCTATAATACCCCTCGGCTCCTGCAACAAGGACGATGTGGTGGGCCACGTCTATAAACCGATAATCTCGTTTGACGACAATCCCTCGGGCATATACACCGTCAAGCCCGACCGCGAGCTGACCCTTGCGCCCACCGTAACCAACGGCGATGACGCCGAGTTCAAGTGGATTATGGACGGTAAGGTGGTATGCACCGACCGCGTGTGGACTCAGCGCTGGGCAGAAGAAGGCACCTACTATGCCACATTTTTCGCCACCAACCCGGCCGGAACGGCCCACGAGGAGGTGCGCATCGATGTGACCGGCGCCACCCCTCCGGGCATCTCGCTCGCTGTGCCCGATGAGGGCATCATGCTGACACCCGGCATGGAGCGGATGCTGGAGCCGGCCTTCAGCCACGACTCTGAGGCCGAAGGATTTGCCGTCAGCTGGCTGCTTGACGGCAAGGAGGTCTCGGCCGAGCGGACATATTGCTTCACGGCCTCGCAGACAGGACGTTTCACCCTCGAGCTACGCGCCTCAAATGCCGACGGCACCACCACACTGACCATTCCGGTGACTGTGACCGAGAACCTGCCGTCGGCCGTCAGCTTCATCCCCCTGTCACTGCAGGCTGACCCGACGCTGCGCTATGCGCTTGCCGGCCGCCCGTTATGGCTCGAAGTGTCCGTTGTTAACGCCTCTTCACCCATTGTGCAGTGGAGCATCAACGGCCAATCTGTCGACGGCTCGTCCCCTCTGTTTCATTTCACGCCTGACAGCCCCGGCGATTACCTTATAGAGGCCACAAGCGGAGGTGCTTCAGCCTCGCTGACCGTCCATTGCCTGGAAGGCGACGAGATGTCGCACATCCGTCGCGGATATTCCGAAGGGTTCCGGGTAAGCGAATGGATGCCGGCTCCGGGCCAGTTTATCGGCGATGTAAGCAGCATAGGCGGTATGCCCTCCGAGGTCTCTGACATGGCAGCCGCTGTGAGCTGGGCACAGTCGAGACTTGACGAGCGCAAATTCGTGTCGCTTGGCTCATGGGGCGGTTATCTCATGGCCCGATTTGACCGCAGCATCGCCAACTCGGGCGGCGATGACTTCGCCATAATGAGCAATGCCCTCGACACATCTTGCGAGCCGGGCACAGTGTGGGTGATGCAGGACATCAACGGCAACGGAATCCCCGACGACGACCAATGGCTGATGCTCAACGGCAGCGACAGCTTCGCGCCATCCACCATCCGCTCCTACAGCGCCACATATTATCCGCCGCAGGGTTCCGGACTGCCCGTTGCCTGGACCGACAATCAGGGCGCCGCAGGCCGCGTGGAGTATCTAGGCGGAAGCCATAACCAGCCCTCCTACTTCCCCGCTTGGGCTGACGGTCCGCTGACCTTCTGCGGCTTACGGCTCGCATCACGCGCCGACAAGGACCCCGTGACAGGTTTCTGGCGCAACGCCCCCTTTGACTGGGGCTATGTCGACAATCTCGGCTCCGATCTCCTCCTAGGCGGCGATACTACTACCGGCGCCGGCCAGTGGGTAGCTTTCCGCATCTCCAACGCAGTGGCTCCCGACGGCACCCCTGTCACACTCCGCTACATCGACTTCATTAAAGTCCAGACAGCCATCATGTCAACCTCCGGCCCCTTGGGCGAGCTCTCCACCGAAATCCTCTCCATTAAGCCCCTGCCATGACAATCAACAATCTAAAATCGAGATTATTCGGGAATATTCGGGGTTAATCTCGAATATTCCCGATTCTTACTAATTAATTGATTCAGTGGTCTCATCCACAAGGTAAGCCACTGATTCATAAGGCCGTCCGATAGTTTTTGACATTGAGATCTCGCAGGTGCGGGCCAGAGAATAGTAACCGTCAATGGGCTTGCCTTCAGCCACGAGAGCATCGACGGAGCGCTTTTCGGGCTCCGTAGCCCGTTGAGCCACTTCGGGATAGATGAATCCGCGGTCCCCGGCAGTGCCGCAACAACGGGCATCGATCGGTATGATCACTTCATCGGCACACTGTTTGGCGATCTTGCCCATAACCATATTGATACCAAGCAGCTTGGAGGCACAGGTGGGGTGGATCACCACGCAGCGTTTGCGCTTTGTAACCTTGAATTTGGGCATCACGTCGCGGTCAAGCCATTCAAGGATATCGATAATCTTCAGCCTGGCATAGCGAGCCTTGTTTTCCTCGGTGAGCACATCGGCTACAGAGCGCAGCATGGTGTGGGTACACGAAGTGGTATCACAGACTATCGGCACTCGTCCCTCATCACTCATCTCATAGAATTTTTCCACCAGACGGTTGGCAGTTATGCGCTGACCCTCGGGATCGCCTTTGTGCTCCCATATCTGCGAGCAGCAGAGCGAATGCATGTCGGCAGGCAGCGCCATGGTGTAGCCTGCGCGGTCGGCCAGTCGGAGCATCACGGTGATAAGGTCGTCCTTGCCCAGCGAGGAGCCGCCGAAAATTCTGGTCACGCAGGCCGGGAAATAAAGATAGTCGGGATTTGCCGGATCGCGGGTGATGGCCTTGGGAGGCATTGCGAAATACCTGGAGTATTCCGGGGCCCGGATATGCAGTTTCTGCAGGAACTGAGTGGCCCACACCAGCGGATAGGGCGTTATGATCTTACCGGTGATGATGCCGGCTCGCATAAGCCCGCGGATGGTTTTCTCGGTGGCGCCGAAATGGCTGCCGCTATATGTCAGACCCTTGGCGAAGGCCGTCGATTTTATCTTCTGCTCGCGGTCGGCATCGGTGATAATGCCGGTGTTGATGTGCATCGGACACGGTAGCATGCATGTGCCGTCGGTGCAGCAGGTCCGGCGCCCTGCGTATGAATACTGCTTCTTCAGCTCTTTGTCATCGGGATAAGCCTGGAATATGCGGTGGGCCTGGATGCGCTGGCGCGGGGTGAGGGTGATGTTGCGCGACGGGCACACGTTTTCGCAGTAACCGCACTCCATGCATTTGTCGGCCACGTCATAGTGAATATCCTTGCCGAACAGATGCATGTGCTTGATATCCTTCATGAAAGCCTCTGGATCGGGGTTGATGATGACATCGGGGTTGAGCGTCCCTTTAGGGTCGGCTATCTGCTTGAGACGGCGCATCAGCGCATAGATATCCTCGCCCCATTCGCGCTCCACAAAGGGAGCCATGGCGCGTCCGGTGCCGTGCTCGCCCTTTAGCGAGCCGTTGAGCGAGAGCACATGGTCAACGAACCCTTCCATGAAATCATGGAAGTTGGCGCTGTCGGCCTTGCTGTCCATGCCCGAGGTTATGAGCGGGTGCATGTTGCCGTCGCGGGCATGGCCGAATATGGCACCCTGATAGCCGTGTTTGGCAAAGAGACGCTGGATGCCGTCGACCAGACGGTCAAGGTCGCCCACCGGAGCGGCCACATCCTCCAGGATGACAGTGGTGCCGGGTATGCGGGCGCCTGCCACACAGGGGAATATGCCGTTGCGCAGATTCCACAGTTTCTGGCGTTCGGCCACAGTGGTGGTGAAGGGCGAAGCATCGATGAGGCCTTTGAGGCCGGAGATGCCCTGCTTCATGCGGCCGGTGATGTCGGCCAGCTCTTCTGAGGAGTTGGCGCCGTAGTCAATCAGCATGGCGGTGGTGCCGGGAGCCAACGTGCTCGTTTTGCCCTGATAGCTCATCAGCGACGCGTAATCCATCAGCTCTACGGCCAGCGCCCCGCTGTCGCCGAGCCATTTGGCCGATGCGGCCGCAGTGGTGACATTGTCGAAATACAGCAGCGACGAGCTGTAATGGTCATAGAGCGGCAGAGTGTTGAGTTCGGCCGAAATGATGAAGGCCAGTGTGCCCTCACTGCCTATCAGAGCATGGATGAATATATCCATCGGGTCATCATAGTCCACGAAGGCGTTCATCGAGTAGCCGTTGACATTCTTTATCTGATATTTGCGCTCTATGGTGGAACGCATCTCTTCGTTGTTCATTATTTCACGCCGGATTTCGAGCAGACCGCGGCACAGTTCACGCTCCTGTTCGGCAAAGCGTCGGCGGTCCTCGTCGAGGGCGCTGTTGTAGCGGTTGCCGTTGGCCAGCATGAATTCCATGGAGCGCAGGGTGTGGTAGGAGTTATGGCGCACACCGGCCTCCATGCCGCTTGAGTTGTTTGACAGCACACCGCCCATCATCGCGGCCACCGACGATGCCGGGTCTGGACCGATGTGGCTGTGATAGCCTTTAAGACGCTCGTTGACCTGATCGACAGTCAGACCGGGCTCAAACCAGATGCTGCCGCCTCCGTTTCTCACCTCGAAGTTTTTCCAGTCGGTGCGGAGCTCACAGATAATCCCTTTGCCGAGGGTCTGCCCCGAAAGCGATGTGCCGCCGGTGCGGAAGGTCACGCCTACCTTGAACTTGCGGGCGGCGTCAAGCACACTCCTCACCTCTTCCACAGTCCTGGGACGAACCACAGCCTCAGGGCGGATTTCAAAATACGATGCATCGCGGGCATATATCTCGCGGATAAGGCGGTCGTCGAGCACCTGCTCGCGATCCAGTATCAACCTTAGGTATTCGTTAAGTTCTTTCATGACTAATTAAAGAGCCGGTTCTGTATAATATGATGAAATTAAAACGTCCTGACCTCGCCAATGGTTTCAGTTATTAGAGGGCAAATAATTGACCGGGGTCTGTTCATATTTGTTCATTTGAAGGGGATTATTTTTCGGGTTGGTTATTTTGAGTAATTTTGCAAGGTTAACGGCTAAAAATGGAAGAACTATATATCAAACTGTTGTGCAAGCGAGTGGAAGAGCGCTTCGGTCTACACCCTACCACCACCGACGATTTCGCCGACCTGAGCGACGACATCCTGCTGGTGACGCGGGAGCGTCTTAGCGTATCGACACTCAAGCGCGTTTTCGGGCGATGCAACACCTCGCTGATTCCCAGGCGCACAACTCTCTCAATCCTCTGCCGTTATATAGGGTTTGCCGACTGGACCGACCTCTGCGAACGGCTCCGCGCAGGCATGACCTCAGAGTCGGATTTCAAGCCGGTCAATGCCATCAATCTCGACCACATCGAACCTGACACCAGACTGAAAATCACCTGGTTGCCTGACCGCCGGATAGTCGTGCGCCATCTATGCGGGCGCCGTTTTGAGATCATCGAAGCCTGTAATACCAAGCTCAACGTCGGCGACATCATCGAGATTGCACTGTTAGCGCCCAACGAACCAATGTTCATATCGAGCATTGTGCGTAACGACAAGTTCTTCACCGGCTATCTCGCCGGACAGCTTCACGGGGTGTCGATAGAGAGCGTATCGCCCGCCAAATGAGTCTGCCCGTGATAGAACTCGGGCGATTTCCCGTCATAAAATTCATCGCTTTTCAGAGCCATGCGGGCGAAATCATATTCCGCATCACTCCATCCCGCCTTGCGACCGAGCGTGAGCAGACGGTCAGTCTGCCGGTCAAGCGCGGCACGGTCATAGTCGCCACGTCCTGACTGCCGGGCTTCGTAACGCAGACTGTCGCGGATGTCAAGAGCCCTCAATATGGCAAAATTGACATCGGGAGCCGCTTCCGTCGGCCGCTTATCGTGGCTGTCGGTTTTTCTCTTTTCAGGCTTTATTTCCGGCGCAGTTTCCGGCTCCGGAGCCGTGATGACTGCAACAGAGTCAGCCGTCACACTATTATTATAAGGTGTAAAATGATTGCCGTCATCAGCCGGACGGTCGGGAATAAACAATACTGCCGGCACTGCCGCTATAGCGATCAGCAGCACAATCACAGCCGCCTTCAGCCGCTTTTTCATGGCGGAATACAGATTTCTGACATCGCCGCCTGTAGCCGGACGCCCGGCGGGATTGACATTCATGCATCGCCGGGCCACGCGGCGGTATAGATATCCGCCGTCGATCTCCCGCAGCATCAGCCCGAGAGCGTACACATCGGCTCGGCGCCAGTCAATAGCTGCATCGGCATCCGCGAGCTCCGGCGCGGTGTAGCCCTCGGTGCCTGTCACGCGCTTGAACAGGCAGCTTGCCGGATCATCGGCCAGTCCGAAGTCTATCACCGTCAGATTGCCGCGGGGGTCGACGAGCAGGTTTGACGGTTTGATGTCGCGGTGGGTCATATTGCGGTCATGGATATACCCCACTGCGTCAACGAGTTGCTCCGACAGCCGTCGGCGATCAGCTCGGCTCACTTCCTCCGACTTAAGATATTGGTCAATAGGCACTCCGTCAATCCAGTCCAGAATCAGCGACGGCCCGTAGCCGGGCAGTTCCTCGAAACTGTGTGCGCGCACTATATTCCTGTGACTGAGTCGTGAAAGCAGTTCAAACTCCTTGCGCAGCAATTCTTTGCCTAATGCCGCATCAATGCCGTGGCCGCAGCTTTTGGCCACATACCACCGTGTGCCGAGCCGGATACGCCTCACCAGTGTGTTGGCGCCCTCTTTCAGCACCGAGGCCGCACAATCGCCGCGGTCATCGATAAACCCTGATGTATCATTAGCTTCCACACTGCAAATATAAGCATTTTCATTACACCCGTTGCTCCACACGCCTGAATATGAACAGATATGAACAGCATTTCACTTGATATTACCTCCTCGAAGTAATAATTTTGCCACAAATAAACCAAACTTCACTCAAAATGAAAAAAGTTAATTCGATATTGCTTTCGGCCATTCTGGCTTTTGTCGTGACAGCTTGCGGTACAAAGTCTGATTCATCATCAACTTCATCGCCGGAGAAACATGATGCCGATACAGTCAGCCAAGACATTGACGATCCCGACACATTATCCGATTTCGATGAATATGACATACAGCCTGTCGAGCTTGATGATCAGGATGCCATTGACCGGTTGGAGATTGAGGCCGAACTCGAGATGCAAGCCGAACTGGAACGACAGGCTGCTGCCAAACCGGGCTATATCGAAGGACCCGAAATCACCCCTACTTTTAATGTGGATCTAAGTGATGGCACCAAGGGCATCCGCTTCGAGATAAGTTTCAAAGCCTACAATCTTGCGGGAAAGGAAATCACCGCCACAATGCGCCTCCGGCACGACGATTACCATATCACCGACTGCAATATAGTGAACGAGACTTATTCCGTAACATGGGACTGTACCGCCAACCCTCAGCGCCTTGTGAAAGGAATTATAAACATACCATTAAGCAATTTCAAGACCGGGAAATGGGCTGCGACCATAGAAGCCTCCGTAACCTTCACCGATGAAAGCGGCAAAGAGATACCGGCTAAAGACGACACAAAGACTTACTTCAAAGTAGTCAATGAGGAATGACCAACGTAATCTAACCTATTTTTATATGAAACAAATCAGACTTTCTTTGCTGACAGCCGCAGCAATATGCTGCTGTCAGGCGTATGCCGCCGATGAATCAACCTCTGTTCCCGTAGAATTCATGGATTCATATTTCAAAATGGTTTATGTCCCCGGAGGTAATTTCACAATGGGAGCAACCCCTGAGCAGGGCGACGATGCCGAGCCCGACGAAATGCCTGCCCACGAAGTTCATGTAGATGACTTCTATATCTCAAATCTTGAGGTCACTCAAAGGCTTTTTGCCACAGTTATGGGATATAGCCCTAAAGGTGTCATCATCCATTCGCCCGGTCACCCGGTGGCCGATGTCAGCTGGGAGGAGGCCGTTGAATTTACAAAGCGACTTTCTGAATTTACCGGTGTGGACTTCCGTCTGCCCACTGAAGCTGAATGGGAATATGCATGCCGCGGAGGATCAGAATCCAAACATTATAAATATTCCGGGTCTGACGACGTCTTAAAAGTAGCCCGATTCGACAATGACAAGGGTAACCACATAGAAACGTTTACCACACTTAAAGTAGCCTCCCTTAGATCAAACGAATTAGGTCTTTACGACATGTCAGGCAACGTGTCGGAATGGGTGGCTGACGAATATTACAATTATGATGGCTCTCCCGCTCCGAAAGGGCACGTATACCGCGGAGGTAATTTCACTTCCGGTACCGCCAAAAGCTGCCGTGTCAGCAATCGTGGCTGCTGTGATACAATTGGCAACGGGCTAGGATTTCGCATCGCTGCAAAAACTATGCCTGATGAAAAACAACTGAAAAAACAGATCAAGGAACTGAAGAAACAAAATAAAGATTTTCCCAAGCTCAACGGCCCGGCCGTGGTACTGGTAAACTTCATCAATGACGGCGACATGGAAAATGCTGTATTATTCATTCGTCACTGGAAGGAGGAAAACGGCGCTACAGCCTCAGCTTCACGCGACGATACCAAAGCCATAAAGGAAGCACTGAAAACCCGATATGACGGCTCGGGTATTGAAGTTCAGAAAATGATAGCCCTGCTCGGAGGCATAGTCGGAAGAGCAGACATTGATCAAATCTACGAAACATTAAACAGCTTGTCAGAGTACGATAGATTTATGAACCAATACTGATAATCTGAAAAGCACGATCATAGTTCTAAAAAATGGCCGCGGCTGGGATTCAGCTGCGGCCATTTTCTTATAGAGTCGGGGTCGGTTACTTGGCGGGGCCCATCTCGAATACGAGCTCGCCGCCGCCCATTATGTCATCATGCATTATGTAGGGCTTGTCGTAAGGCTTGCCGTTGAGGGTTACGGAGCGCACATAGCGGTTGGTGTCGGATAGGTTGTTGGCCTTTACGGTAAATGTGCCGCCGGGCACTGTCACCTCGGCCGAGTCAAACGCCGGAGTGCCGAACCAGTAGCGGCCGCTGGCGGGCTCTGCCTGATAGAAGCCGAGCGACGAGAGGATATACCAGGCCGACATCTGACCGGCGTCCTCGTTGCCTGCGAGGCCGTCGGGCTTGGTGGTATAGAATTCGTCGAGCACCTGATGGATGCGGTCGGCGGCTTTGTCCTGCTGGCCGAGCATAGTGTAGAAGTAGATGATGTGGTGCGAGGGTTCGTTGCCGTGGGCATACTGGCCGATCAGACCGGTGATGTCAGGTGAGGCATTATCGCCGGTAAGCTCTGAACTTGTGGAGAAGAGCTCGTCGAGCTTGGCTATGGTAGCCTCTTCAGAGCCGAAGAAGTCAACAAGTCCCTGAAGATCCTGGGGCACGAGCCATGTGTACTGCCAGGCGTTGCCTTCGCAGTAGTCGTCCTCACGGTGCTTGGTGGCGTTGGGATCGAAGGGGGTGCGCCATGAGCCGTTGGCGAATTTGCCGCGGGCAAAGCCTGTCTCTTTGTCGAGATAGTTGCGGTAAGAGTGGCTGCGCTCGGTGAATTTCTTCACGTTGGCGCTGTCGCCCATCACCTCGGCGGCACGGGCTATGGCGGCGTCGGCAATGGCGTATTCCATGTCGAAGGCTATGCTCTCGTTCATGAGATCGGAGGGAATGAAGCCGTATTTGTCGCGGAGGTTGCCGCCGCGGTCCTGCTCGGCTGCTGTGGCGAGGAGTGCCTTGTAGGCGCGGTCGCGGTCAGTGCCGGTGAGCTGGCCCTTGACAATGGCGTCGGCCACGGCTATTATGCCGGGGTTACCCACCATACAGTCGGTCTCGTTGCCCCAGAGGTGCCATACCGGGAGGCGGCCCTGCTGCTCGGCTATGTTGACCATACCGAGGGCTATATCCTTGCTGCGCTCGGGCTGGATGATGCTCATAAGGGGCATCTCGGCGCGGTAGGTGTCCCAAAGCGAGAGGATGGTGTACTGGGGCCGGTCAGCCTTGTGCACCTCGCCGTCGGCGCCGCGGTAGCTGCCGTCGACGTCGGAAAAGGTGGCGGGAACTATCATGGAGTGATAGAGGGCGGTGTAGAATTTCTTGCGGGCTTCCTCGTTGCCGGTGGTCACCTTGATACGGCCGAGTTCGTCATTCCATGCCTTGGAAGCGGCCTGGCGGGTGGCATCGAAGTCCCATCCGGGCATCTCGGCCTTGAGGTTGGCCTTGGCGCCTTCGATCGATACGGGCGAGATGGCCACTTTCACGAGCACCTGCTCGGCGGAGTCGGTCTTGAAGTTCACGCGGCCGTACATATCGTCGGGACCGGCGAGTTCAAACGATTCGAAAGGTTTGGAGAACTGTGCTGCGAAGTAGAGTTTCTGATCCTTGGCCCAGCCTTCAGAGTAGCGGTAGCCCACGATCATCGAGTCGCCCTCGGCTTTCATCTCGGTGCCGGTAGGTTTGTCCCAGCAGCCGCCGTTCTGAAGGTCAATGACAATGGCTGCGGAGTCGGAGGCGGGGAAGGTGTAGCGGTGAACGCCCACACGGTTGGTGGCGGTCATCTCGGCGAGGATGCCGTAGCGCTGCAGAGGCACTGAATAGTAACCCGGCTCGGCTATTTCCTGCGAGCGCAGGCCGTAGCTCCAGAGACCCGATGCGGGATCGTCCTCGGTGCCGCGGGCGTATGTTACGGTGCCGGTCACAGGCATAAGGGTCACGTCAAAGAGGTCGCCGATGCCGGTGCCTTCGAGATGGGTGTGGGAGAAGCCTATGACTGTTGAGTCGGTGTCATGATAGCCCGAGCACCAGTCCCAGGTCTGAGGGATGCTCGTGGGGCCGAGCTGCACCATGCCGAAAGGCACGTTTGCGCCTACAAACACATGGCCGTGGCCGCCGCTGCCTATCTTGACATCGACGTAATCGGTGTAGTTCTCAGCGGCGGGAGCCTTGGCTTCGTCGTTTGAAGTCGAGCAGGCCATCATCACCGCGGGAGCGAGAAAAAGAAGATGTGATAGTTTCATTTTTGAAATATTATTTGTGATTGTCGGTGAGGTTGAATTTGAGTTTGCCGCCCTTCATGAGGTCATCGTGCGATATGCGGTACTGTTTCAGTGGCTTGTCGCCGAGGGTCATCGTCGAGATATATTTCGACCCGGGGCTTTGGCGCTCGGCCTCGATGAGGAGTGTGCCTTCGGGGGTGTCGATCTCCACGGAGTCAAACACGGGCGAGGTGAGGGTGTAGTAAGGTTCGCCGGGACAGTCGGGATAGAAGCCCATCATGGAGAACACCGCCCAGGAGCTCATGGTGCCGGTATCGTCGTTGCCGGGGATGCCGTCGGGATTGGTGGTGAAATATTTGTCGAGGAGCTTCGACACTTCGTTCTGAGTGCGCCATTCCTCGCCGGCCACGCGGCTGAACAGATAAGGATAGGCGATGTCAGGCTCGTTGGCCGGGTCATAGAGACCTGTGTCCATCACCATCTGGAGCTTGTCGGTGAATTTGCGCTTGCCCCCCATCAGCTTGATGAGGCCGTCAACATCGTGAGGCACGAAGAAGGTGTAGTTCCAGGCCGAGCCTTCATGGAAGCCGGGCACTGCCTCGAAGTTCTCGCCTTGACGAGGATTGAAGGGGGTGAGGAAGGTGCCGTCCTGGTTAATGGGGCGCAGTGTGCCGCTCTCCTTGGAGTAGTAGTGGCGGTAGCCTTTGGCACGGTCACGGAGCTCACGGGCAAAGTCTTTGTCGCCGCGCTCATCGGCCAGCCAGGCCAGGGCGTTGTCAGCCACATAGTATTCAAGGGCATGTGACACGGAGTTGTCGCCGGAATTGTCGCCGGCATGTACGCCTAACGGCACATAACCTTTCTCGATATAGGGGTCGATGTCGGGACGCATGGGGTTAAACGCGCCGGGCGTTGTGGCGGAGCGTTTCATGGCGGCGTAGGCGGCGTCGATGTCATAGTCGCGCAGGCCTTTGCGCCATGTGTCTACAATCACGGGGATGGCGGGATCGCCCTCCATGGTGAAGGTCTCGCGGCCGTAAAGCTCCCATTTGGGCAGCCAGCCCCACTCCTTGCTCATGTCGATCATCGAGCGCACCATATCTGTCTGGCGCTCGGGATACACGAGGGTAAGCAGCTGGTGCACGTTGCGGTAGGTATCCCAGAGCGAGAACACCGTGTAGCGGTCATGCCCATCGGTCATCTGTCCCTCGCCGAAGCGCTCCATCAGAGGATACTGACCGTTGACGTCGCTCAGCACGTTGGGGTGGATCAGAGCGTGATAGAGACCGGTGTAGAACACTTCGCGCTGCTTGTCGGTGCCGCCTTTCACGCGGATTCGGCCGAGGTCGGCGTTCCAGCGGTCATCGGCCTGACGGCGTATGTCGTCAAAGGTCATCGACGCCTGCTCTTTGTCGAGGTTCTCGCGGGCATTGGCTGTTGACACGTAGGATATGCCCATTCTCACTTCCACCTGTTCGCCGGGCTTGAGATCATCGTAGGTGAAGAAGTAGCCTATGTCGTCGCCGGAAATCTCGCGGCCGTATTCTCTGTATATTTTATATGTGCCGGCATCCGGAGTCCACTCGGCCTCCACGCCGGTCATCGGGCGCTGCATCTTCCAGTAACCGGAAGCGTCGGGCTTGCGGCTCACGCGCATCACGAAGTACACGTTGAACACCTTCTGGGGATTGTAGCAGAAGGTACCCATAAGCTTCGAGCCCTCGATTTCAGTGTCGCTGACGCGGCGCACCGTGGCTCCGCTCTCGTTGGTCAGGCCCTCGCCGAGGTTGATGAGGATGTTGCCCTTGCCGCCGGGGAAGGTGTAGCGCTCGGCCGAGGTGCGCGTGGTGGCGGTGGCCTCGGTAAGAATGTCGTATTTGGCAAGGCGGTTGCTGTAATAGCCCGGATGCGCTTGTTCGTCGGTGTAGGAAGTCCCGTAGAGCTTGTAGTCGGGCTCGAGGTCGCCGGTGGTGGCGATGGTCAGCAGCGAGCCGAGCTCCGGACACCCCACGCCGCTCAGCGAGCCGTGGGCATAGCCGGTGAAAAATTTGTTGTGATACTCGTAGGGGGTTGACCACCAGCGGGCATCCTTGTCATAGACATTGTCTGACGAGCCCATCACATTGAAAGGCACCACTGACATCATGCCGTTAGGCACCACGGCTCCGGGATTCGTAGTGCCGAAGTTGGTTGTACCGATAAAAGGATTGACCATGGAGGTGTAGCTGTCGGCTGCACCTGCCGTAGCGGCCATGAGCAGCATGGAGGCTGCGATCGAATGGTATTTCGACATAGTTTCGCTGTATGAGGTATTAGAATTATGAATTTTCGGTTATTACAGCCCGTAGGAAGGACAAATTATGTAACTCTACAAAATTAGACATTCTATTATATAAATCCAAGTCAAATTGTTAAATATCTTCCCGGCACAGTTATTTTAGCTTTTCTATACCAAAAAACAAATATTTTTACTATATTTGCATCATATTTGCATCAAAATACCATAAAAACAATATCACCAATTAACACATTACGCGATGAAAAAAGTCTACCGCAACCTTTCATTAGGGCTTGCCGCTTCGGCTCTTGCCCTATCGGCTTCGGCTCAGGACCTGACGCTTGTCAATCAGACTCTTGACAATCCGGACAACATCCCGGCTCCTGTGCACCCCGTGCCCACACCCCGCCAGCTCAAATGGCAGGAAACCGAATTCTATGCCTTCTTCCACTACGGCATGAACACCTACACCGGCCAGGAATGGGGTTCAGGCGGCGAATCTGAAAACCTGTTCGCCCCCACCTCTGTGCCCAATCCCCGACAGTGGCTCGAAGCCATCAAGGCCGCCGGCATGAAGGGCGGTATCGCCGTGGTTAAGCATCACGACGGTTTCTGCCTCTGGCCCACCAAGACCACCACTCATAACGTTACCCGTTCATCAAACGCCAACGCCCAGCAGACCAACATCCCCCGCGACTTCGCCGATGCAGCCCGTGACCTCGACCTGAAATACGGCTTCTATGTGTCACCCTGGGACCGAAACAACGCCTACTGGGGCGACGGCACATCCCGCTACGTCAACGAGGTGTTCATCAAACAGTGCGAGGAACTCGCTGCCTACGGAAACGACCAGTTCGAAATGTGGTTTGACGGCGCTACAGGCGACTCCGGATACTACGGCGGAGCCAACACCACTCGCAGCGTCGACCCCGAAACCTACTACGACATGCCTAACCTCCGCGACAAGATGCACAAGATATGCCCCGACATGCTGATGTGGGGCCTCGGCGGTGAAGCCCGCTGGATCGGCAACGAAAGCGGTTGGTCGGGTGAAACATGCTGGAGCATGGGCACCGGTGAGACCGGCGACGAAAACGGCTGGAAATGGCATCCCGGCGAATCCGACGCCAAAGCCACTTCCGGCGGCTGGTTCTGGCACTCGGGCGAAACCGTGAAGTCAATCAACGAGCTCTGGAAAATCTACCTCGAGACCGTAGGCCGCAACGCCACTCTCATCCTCAACTTCCCCCCCGACCGCTCAGGCTCACTCCCCGCAGCTACCGTTAACCGCCTCCACGAGTTCGGCGAAGTCCTCAAAACCCGCCTCGGCACCGACCTCGCTCCCGAAGCAACAGTAACCGTCAGCGAACAGCGCACCGACGGTGCCAACCGCACCTACGCCGCCGCCAACCTCATCGACGGCGACAAGGACACCTACTGGGCCACCAACGACGGCGTAACCTCCGCCACCATAACCCTCACATGGGACACCCCGCAGAACCTCCACTACGTTTCTCTCATGGAATACATCGCCCTGGGACAGCGCATCAAAGGCTTCAACATCGAATATTCCACCGACGGCACCAACTTCACAGCTGCCGGACGCGGCGTCACCACCACAACCGTGGGCTACAAACGCATCATTCCCCTTGACGGCAACACTTCATCCTACGGCACAGGCTATCAGTGCAAAGCCATCCGCATCAACATCACTGACGCCAAGGCCTGTCCCCTCATCCACACTATAGCTTGCTACTAATTCCTAACCTCTAATGATTCAATACCGTATGAAACGATCCATCATATTCGCGGCCCTCGCCGCTGCATCTGTCTCCGCTTATGCCGGAATAGATTTTGAAACCGCCGACGGTTACACCGCTTTAGGGGTTTACGACTGCTGGGAGCAGAGCCCCTTCCGTACCGGCAAACTCCAGGGCAACGTCGCCGTTGTCGACAACCCCGACAAGAGCGTATCGGCCGAACTCGGCTACGCCCCCAACGACTCCGAAAAAGTGCTCGGCGCCCAGCGCTCGCGTTTCGGCTCAAACCTCTTCGGCGTCAGAATTGACCTCACCGAGAAAATTCAGCTCAGCACAACCACACAATACGTCCATGTGATGGTAAACCGTCCCGTTGAAGGGCGCCTCGCCCTCGTGGCCCTCGGCAAACGCACCGACCGCGACGACCAGACCGGCGAAGAAGAGCAGCTCTGGGTCCTCTCCAACTCTGAAGTAAAAGCCGGTCAGTGGGCCGACGCCGTGTTCCCCATCAAAGGATCCGACGATGTACAGCTCTACTCGCTAATCCTCGTCCCCGAATGCGAATCTCCCCATAACGCCACCGAGGACTTCCTCTTCTATATCGACGATATCGTGGTCAACGACGATCTAAAGCCTCGTCACTCAGCCGAATTCTACGAAATCAACTACAACAAGGCTTCCACCAAGATCAACCACAGCGAGCGCCGCATGAACTCGCTCTCAATCACCTCTCCCAAGTTCGGCACCCAGGAAGTCACCGTCAACCAGCGTGAGGATCTCATGCTCTACTACAAGCCCGACCAGAAATCAATCATGGTTCAGGCCGGCGAGACTCTGACCCTCACCCCCAACTGGTCAGGTGCCTGGATGCACGGTTACGTTTACCTCGACCTTGACAACAGCGGCTCTTTCGAACCCAAGTTTGAATCCAACGGCTACACTCCCGCCGACGGCTCCGAACTCGTCGCCTTCTCTTTCTACTCGCCCTCAAACAGCGCCTACGGCTATGACAGCAAGGGCTCTTCAAAGCAGAACAACACCGGCATAATCCCGCCCTCGTTCACCGTTCCCGCCGACCTCAAGCCCGGCGTTTACCGCCTCCGATACATCATTGACTGGAACTCGGTTGATCCCGGCGGTTGCATCGACAACAACAACATGATCACCAACAACGGCGGTGTCATCGTCGACCTCATGCTCAACGTCCTCGCTGACGGCAAAGCATCAATCTCGGCCAACCAGCTTAACGGCGACGTGGCCGACGCTGACGGCAACCTCCTCAACAACACCCAGATTGACTACGGCCGGGAATACACCATCAAGATGCTCCCCGCTCCCGGATTCACCTACTCGAAGATCCGTGTGCGCCACGGCTTCAACCTCAACGGCGAGGCCACTTTCCACGACAACACCCAGTATCGCGACACCGAATATGACTACAGCCTGTTCGACTCCGACAACTGCCTCACCCTCCCCGCAAGCGTGATTGACGGCGACGTATTCATCGAAGGATACTTCGTTGAGGAAGGATCTCTGCCCCAGAACGTCAAACTCACCTACAACCTCATGTACAACGGCCGCATAATCGCCACTCAGGAGGTTTCCGCCTTCACCGGCGACCCCTTCCCCGAAGTTACATGGGAAACCGAAACTTCCTCGAAGTTCTACACCGTATCCGTCCCCGAAGGCACCGTTGAACCCACCGAAGAGCCCATCGAAGTAACCCTCACTCACGAACTCCCCTTCAAAGTGAGCGACGACTTTGAAAACGCACACTGGTATAACCTCGCCATCTCTTCCGACAAAAAATACCTCACATACACCCCCGGCCAGAGCTACTTCAGCCTTCCCGTCACCGCTGCCACACTCCCCTCTACCTCCGACGTCAACTCGATGTGGGCTTTTGTAGGCAACGCCTTCGAAGGCTTCAAGCTCTACAACCGCGGCGCCGGTAACACCATGATCCTCTCGTCGAGCACAAACACCGCAGCCAACACCGGCGGCAACACCTACCCCCTGATGACCGCCGAGCCCGTGCCCGACACCCACAACACCTACTGGATCCCCACAGCAAGCTCTGATCTCGGGCCCGACGGCTTCTACCTCCACCAGATGACCCTCCCCAACAACCGCATGAACGTACGTGACAACCGTCTCGCCTACTGGACCGGCGGTGCTGACGGCGGCTCTACATTCAACTGCCTCTTCGTTGAATCAACTTCAGGCATCGAAGGTATCGGCGCTGACAACAGCAACGAACCCGCGGTATACTTCAACCTCCAGGGCATCCGCGTTCCCGCCGAAAACCTCATCCCCGGCATCTATATCCGTCGCCAGGGTACCGAAACCGTCAAAGTGCTCGTGAAATAACCGTTTCACACTAAGCATACCCCCTTCTCAGGGCAGATCCTCGCAGGGTCTGCCCTGATTTTTTGACAAAAAGCAGTAACTTTGCACTCCGAAACGCCTTATTGACCTATGTGGATTGCACTCGCCTTAATGTCAGCCCTCTGCCTCGGATTCTACGACGTGATGAAAAAGCTCTCGGTCACGCGCAACGATGTGCTCACCGTGCTGATGCTCAACACCCTGTTCGGCTTCCTTCTCATGTCGCCGGTAATCGTCTCGGGCTTCACACGAGGCTACTGGGGCCTCGGAGGCACCCCTGACGGCCACCTCCTCATTCTCGTCAAGGCACTGATAGTGCTCAGTTCCTGGATCCTCGGCTACTTCGCCATCAAGCACCTCCCGCTCACAATCCAGGGCCCCGTCAACGCCTCGCGCCCGGTGATGGTGCTCCTCGGCGCGGTCCTCATATTCGGCGAACAGCTCAACGCGCTCCAGTGGACAGGCATGCTGCTCGGCTTCCTCTCGCTCGCCCTGATCTCGCGCATCGGAGCCGGCGAAGGCTTCTCGCTGCGCTCCTCACGATGGCTATGGATGGCCATTGGGGCAGCCGTACTCGGCGCCGTCAGCGCGCTTTACGACAAGTACCTGCTGCGCCGCTTCGAGCCCCTCGAGGTCCAGGCCTGGTACTCTCTCTACCAGTGCATCATCATGACGGCCGTCATCATGATTATCCGCCGCGGCAAACCACGGTCCGCCGGTGCCGACCGCTTCGTATGGCGCTGGACCATACCTCTGATCGCGGTATTCCTCACCGTAGCCGACATGGCCTACTTCTATGCCCTGTCGCTTCCCGGCTCCATGATCGCCGTGGTGTCGATGATACGCCGCGGCAGCGTCCTCGTGCCGTTTCTCTACGGCGTCACCGTCCTCCACGAGCGCAATGTGCGCCGCAAGGCCGCTGACCTCGCCATCCTCTTCATCAGCCTCGCCCTACTCGTGGCCGGCTCCGCACTGAAATAATGACATCCCGAACAACTTCAGCACCGATTAAGCATCTATTTTGCGAGTTTCAAAATCAATTTATTAGACACTTGTGGCTCATGATTAAGTATTTTTACTAACTTTGCACATTGAAAAAGTGTGTGGCTCCGCGCCATACTTCTTACGAATTTTATAAACCAAAATATACAAACCTAAAAACATCATTACAATGGACATTTCCCACATTGAACATGTAGGTATCGCAGTTCCCTCACTCGAGGAAGCCATACCTTTCTACGAAAACATGCTTGGTCTCAAGTGTTTCGCTATCGAAGAAGTAGCTGACCAGAAAGTACGCACAGCGTTCTTCAAAGTGGGTCAGACCAAAATAGAACTCCTCGAGCCCACCGCCGACGACAGCGCCATAGCCAAATTCATCGCCAACAACGGCGGCCGCGGCGGCATCCAGCACATCGCTTTCGCCATCGAGGACGGCGTGGCCAACGCTCTCGCCGAAGTTGAATCAAAAGGCGGCCGTCTCATCGACAAGGCCCCCCGCAAAGGCGCTGAAGGCCTCAACATCGCCTTCCTCCACCCCAAATCCACATGCGGCACCCTCATCGAACTCTGCGAGGATCCCAACAAATAATTCAAATCAGTAACTTACTCCACTTTAAATAAAAATGAGTAACCAGCTTGAAAAAGTTCAGGAGCTTATTGCCCTGCGCAATGAAGCCCGCTTAGGTGGCGGCGAAAAAGCCATCCAGAAACAGCATGACCGCGGCAAATACACCGCCCGCGAGCGTATTGCCCAGCTTCTCGACGAAGGTTCGTTTGAAGAAATCGATATGTTTGTACGCCACCGCTGCTACAACTTCGGTCAGGAAAAGAAATCCTACCTCGGCGACGGTGTAGTGACAGGCTACGGCACAATCGAAGGCCGTCTCGTCTATGTATTCGCTCAGGATTTCACCGTGTTCGGCGGCTCGCTCTCCGAAACCATGGCCCTCAAGATCTGCAAGATCATGGATATGGCCATGAAGATGGGAGCTCCCGTTATCGGCCTTAACGACTCGGGCGGCGCACGTATCCAGGAAGGCATCAACGCCCTCGCAGGCTACGCCGAAATATTCCAACGCAACATCCTCGCTTCAGGCGTAATACCCCAGATATCCGCTATCCTCGGCCCCTGCGCCGGAGGTGCCGTCTACTCCCCTGCCCTCACTGACTTCACCATCATGACCAAGGGCATCAGCTACATGTTCCTTACCGGCCCGAAGGTTGTAAAGACCGTGACCGGCGAAGATGTTACCCAGGACGCCCTCGGCGGTGCCGAAGTTCACTCCTCGAAGTCAGGCGTAGCCCACTTCGCCGCCGAGGACGGCGAGGACTGCCTCAAGATCATCCGCAAGCTCTTCAGCTACATTCCCCAGAACAACCTCGAGGAAGCTCCCCTGGCCGTGTGCAACGACCCCATCGACCGTCTCGAGGACTCGCTCAACGACATCATCCCCGACTCCGCCACCCGTCCATACGACATGTACGAAGTCATCGGCGCCATCGTCGACAACGGCGAATTCCTCGAAGTGCAGCGTGACTACGCCAAGAACCTCATCGTTGGCTTCGCCCGCTTCAACGGCCAGTCCGTAGGCATCGTGGCCAACCAGCCCAAATACCTCGCCGGCGTCCTTGACAGCAACGCCTCTCGCAAAGGCGCCCGCTTCGTCCGCTTCTGCGACGCATTCAACATTCCTCTGGTCACCCTCGTCGACGTTCCCGGATTCCTCCCCGGCACCGGCCAGGAATACAACGGCGTCATCCTCCACGGCGCCAAGCTGCTCTACGCTTTCGGCGAAGCCACCGTGCCCAAGGTTACCGTCACCCTCCGCAAGAGCTACGGCGGCAGCCACATCGTGATGAGCTGCAAGCAGCTCCGAGGCGATATGAACTACGCATGGCCTACCGCCGAAATCGCTGTTATGGGCGGCGCAGGCGCCGTTGAGGTGCTCTACGCCCGCGAAGCCAAGGAAGCCGCCGATCCCGCCGCAGTGCTCAAGGAAAAGGAAGCCGAATACAACAAGCTGTTCTGCAACCCCTACAACGCTGCCCGTTACGGATATATCGACGACGTCATCGAGCCCCGCAACACCCGCTTCCGCATAATCCGCGCCCTTCAGCAGCTCGCCACCAAGAAGGTAACCAACCCCGCCAAGAAACACGGCAACATACCTCTGTAATCTCCCGCATTGAGCTAAAACAATATCAAGCGTATGAAAAAGAAACTAATGATAATGCTCATGGCCGTAGTGGCTTGCGCCACTATCGCCTCCGCTCAGGGTCGCCGCGGTCTGCGCATCAACGAAGTGATGGTGCAGAACGATTCGAGCGTGGTCGACGACTACGGCTGCCATGTGGCTTGGGTCGAGCTCTTCAACTCCACCTACGGCCCGCTGGAGATTTCGAGCGTCTACATTACCAACGACAAGAACAACCCCAAGATGTACCCCGTGCCTCTGGGCGACGTCAACACCGAGATCCCTGCCCGCCAGCATGTGATCTTCTGGGCTGACGGTCAGCACACCCGCGGCACTTTCCACCTCAACTTCACCCTCACCCCCGGTCAGGACAACTGGATCGGCGTTTACGATGCCGACGGCAAGACACTCATTGACGAAGTGGTGATCCCCGCATCGCTCACCTCCGACCAGTCATACGCCCGAATGGCCGACGGCGTAACCGGCGAATCAATCGATCAGACCTGGGAAATCCGTGACGGTTCGGAAGGCAAATATGTGACCCCCAGCAGCAACAACATCATCAAGGACACCAACAAGAAAATCGAGATGTTTGCCGAACGCGACAAAAACGGCTTCGCCATGACCCTCATGGCTATGGCCATCGTGTTCAGCGCACTGCTGCTCCTCTGCATAAGCTTCTACATCATCAGCAAGATCGGCGAACGCGTCTCCGAGCGCAACAAAGCCAAATCCCACGGTGCCGACCTCCGCGAAATGGCCAAAGAGGACCGTCCCGGCCAGGACTCCGGCGAAGTCATCGCCGCCATCGCCATGGCCCTTCACGAACACCTCGACACCCACGACCGCGAGAACACCGTGCTGACCATCAACAAGGTGAAACGCGCCTACTCGCCCTGGAGCTCCAAAATATACGGCCTGCGCGAACTTCCCCGCCGCTGATAATCAATTTTTGTCACATAATCTATCCCATTAACCGCAATGAAAGAATACAAATATAAAATCAATGGCAACTCCTATAAGGTAGCCATAGGCGACATTGACAACAACGTTGCCCAGGTGGAAGTCAACGGCATCCCCTACAAAGTAGAGCTCGACGAAACCAAGAAGCCCGTCAAAATAGTTAACGCTCCCCGTCCATCGGCAGCTCCCCGCACCGAAACCGGAGCCAAAGTTATCGCCAAACCCGCCGCATCGGCCACCGGCGCCGTTGTCAAGGCACCCCTCCCCGGCACCGTACTCTCGGTTGCCGTCAAGGTAGGCGACACTGTCAAGGCTTCCGACACCGTTGTAGTGCTCGAGGCCATGAAAATGGAAAACGCCATCCATGCCGGACGCGACGGCGTGGTTTCAGCCATCTCGGTCAACGCCGGCGACGCTGTGCTCGAAGGCGCTCCCTTAATCTCCATCAACTAATCTTAAAAGATTTCTGTTATGGGCGAATTTTTCATGAATAACCTCACAGAGTTCTGGCACCTGACCGGATTCTACAACGCCACATGGCAGCATTTCGTCATGCTCGCCGTAGGCTTGTTCTTCATCTGGCTCGCCATCAAAAAGGACTTTGAACCAATGCTGCTGGTGCCGATAGGCTTCGGTATGCTCATAGGCAATATCCCCTTCAACACCACCGCAGGCCTCGAAATAGGCATCTATGAAGAGGGCTCGGTGCTCAACATCCTCTACAACGGCGTGAGCGCCGGCTGGTATCCCCCGCTGATCTTCCTCGGCATCGGTGCCATGACTGACTTCTCGGCCCTTATCGCCAATCCCAAGCTGATGCTCATCGGCGCCGCCGCCCAGTTCGGTATCTTCGGCGCCTACATGGTGGCCCTTCTGCTGGGCTTCGCTCCCGACCAGGCCGGTGCCATCGCCATTATCGGCGGCGCCGACGGCCCAACCGCCATCTTCCTCTCGTCGAAGCTTGCCCCGAACCTCATGGGCGCCATCGCCGTATCAGCTTACTCCTACATGGCACTCGTGCCCGTGATCCAGCCCCCGCTGATGCGCCTCTTCACCACTAAGAAGGAGCGCCTGATCAAGATGAAACCCGCCCGCGCCGTGTCGCAGAACGAGAAGATCATCTTCCCCATCGTGGGCATGCTTCTCACCTGCTTCGTAGTGCCCTCGGGTCTGCCCCTGCTCGGCATGCTCTTCTTCGGTAACCTGCTCCGGGAATGTGGCGTCTGCAACCGTCTGGCCAAGACCGCAAGCAACGCCCTCACCGATATCGTAACCATCCTTCTGGGCATGACCGTAGGCGCCTCCACCCAGGCATCCGAATTCCTCACCGCCCAGACCATCGGCATCTTCGCACTCGGTTTCATGGCATTCATCATCGCATCGTCAAGCGGTGTGCTCTTCGTGAAGCTCTTCAACCTCGTGCTCCCCAAAGCCAAGAAGATCAACCCGCTTATCGGCAACGCCGGCGTATCGGCCGTGCCGATGTCGGCCCGTATCTCCAACAACCTCGGTCTGGAATACGATCCCTCAAACTATCTGCTGATGCACGCCATGGGTCCCAACGTGGCCGGCGTTATCGGCTCGGCAGTAGCCGCCGGTGTTCTCCTCGGCTTCCTCGCCTGATAAACGCTTAGGTTAAGCTAATTCCACATAGCTCTGCGGCACACAATCAGTGTTTTACACTTGTTTGTGTGCCGCATTGTTTTTGTCAGGAATAAAATAATTCCTATATTTGCACGATTTTCCTAACACTAATTTTTATGAAATTCACTCGCATTTATCAAACGCTTCCAGCCTTTATGGCAACGTTGCTTTGGGCCTGCTCTTCAAACACCAAAGCACCTGAAACAGTAAAGGTGAGCGAACCGCCTACAGTCAAAGAAAGTAAGGTCGAAGAGCCCGATCAAAATCTAACTATACTCATTTCAGACAACTATAATGCATATCTAGCTCTGACTCCCGGTGAGTTTGACAATAAGACTGATGAAACTCAATCAGTCGAGGATATACGCCGTTCGACATTGACCATTGCTATTGCCGAGTACAATCGGATTAGCGGCAAAAATATAGAATTGACTGCAGACGATATTGAGAGTTTTATTAAAATGCCGCTGATTGGTGTTCCTATCGAGAGACTCCATCAGTTTTGTTCGCTTGACAAAGAGACTCAGGATGAGTGGCTGGCAGATAAAGACCTTGGGGCAGGCAATCTTAGCGGCGTGTCAATCGCTGATGTAGGCATACCTGTCACCCCGCTGTCAGACAGTGAACCTGACAAAGGTCCATCGGAGCTGCAGATATGGCTGAAAGCTTTTTATGCAAGCTCTGAAGGACTTGCAGCAAATATTGATGCCGGCAAGGCGCTTACATTAAAGGTTGATCCCGATTTACCCTTCGACAGAGTAGAACCAATCCTTGAAAATCTGAAAGAGATCGGTATGAACAAATTTTCATTAATGACATCTTTAAAACGTCTTGATTGAATCCATGAAACTGATATATAGCATTATCGCCTTAGGATTAATGTGTCAGATCTCAAGCTGTGACACCGGCAACAACCGTATAATAATGGAAAAATCCAAGACTCTCAGCATAGAACTTCCCTCTGAGTCCGATAACGTCCCTTCTCCAGGGAAGAGAATGACGCTATACCTAGTCAATGACAATGATATATTGTATTATTTAGAAAGCGGTGAAGCCGAGCAAGATTCATTGTTGACCAGTGCCACTCAGGCCCAATTGACTGATATACTGTTGAAATACAACAGATCTTCGAATACTCCGACCTGTGACTCTACGTCAGATTGTAAGCCGATGCTTGTCGTGATAATCAAGCCGATGGATGTTTCTTATGACTGTTTAATGGAAGTGCTTGACAAGATGCAGATTGCGGGAATTAACAAATACGCTATTGATAGTTTGGATGCCGCAGATAGCGTTGCCGTTAACAAATTTCTGGGCAATTGAGGTAGCGTACCGAATAAGCACAAGATTGTAACAGCATTGTAATCCGATACAACAAACCTTACTCCTCGCAAGGCGTTTATATCTGTGAAGAGGCTGAAATACAGGTCCGCCTCCAAAATCACTACTATCCTAAAATACACCCGAACCCACTGACTACACTCCATCGCCATGATAACTGAAAAGGTAATCAACTCGCTCTACTCCACTTACAATCACCGTCCCGCTTCAGCCGATGACCTTGATATCGCTCTCCTTTTCGAGAATCTCATCGAAAACCACGATATAGCCATCGACGACGAAGCCCACCTCATAATCAACTCGCTGCCTCCCGAATCGCCCTTACACCGCATCCCACTGTCCAACATCCACGCCATCGTAGAATTCGAGCATAAAATAGCCATAGTGATGCACTCCTCGATAATCTTCCTCAACAAGCACGACAACAAATCCTACGTCCACATCCGCACCCGCAAAACCACCCTCATTGACCGCATCCTCCACCGCGTAGACGACTGACCCACAGAAATAAAAGCATAAGAGAGCCAATGCCGCCTGAAAATCCCCGATTCCAGGCGGCATAATTATTTCCGCCGAGAGATAGGAGTTATGGGAATTATGGGAGCTTTGTGATTTATGGTAAAAATGTCAATGTGCTCTCTCCATCAATTAGCAATTAGAAATCTACAATTAGTAATTGCTTGAGTCCTAAGCGCTTATGGGCGGCTGATGGATACCGCTTAAGCCACTGCGCGGATGGGGCAGTTATCGGGGATCGGAATTATCGGAGTAATTGGAATTATCGGAA
>ERZ836877.761-NODE-761-length-53181-cov-9.082822_pt1 | contig 53181 bp, 44 predicted proteins | sample MGYA00519469_ERZ836877 | MGnify/ENA primary metagenome ERZ836877 (study PRJEB31850, sample SAMEA3708809) | human gut metagenome | biome: human gut; feature: human-associated habitat; material: faeces | place: China | collected 2014 ...
CCTCCTTGTAATAAAATAGATTCCAGTAAAAAATGATTGTAATGCGTCAGCCCTGTATATGTAGTAAAGCTTTTCGACAGTTGTCAAAAAAATAAAAAGTAATGGGATTCTGATTCAGAAGATACGAAACAGGAGCAGCAAACCAGACTGAAAATAGGAGAGGATTGAATGGGAGAGGCATAAAAAAAGACAAGGCATAGAACCTTTCTCACGAGAGACTCTAGCCTTGCACGGGCGTTTTACATGAAAAACATAAATGATATCAAGAATTATGTCCGGATGTCTGCTTTACTGAAGTGATGATTTTCTGTTCGTTGGTATCAAAATCTACCACCATTGTATCACCACCTGTAACAGACGACCGGATGATCAGTTCCGCCATCTCGTCTTCCAAATACTTTTGGATAGCTCTTTTCAGCGGACGGGCACCGAACTGTACATCGTATCCTTTCGAGGCTACAAAGTCTTTGGCTGCATCGGTGATCTCGAGGGAATAACCCAAATCTTTCACACGCTTATACAAGCCTTTCAGTTCGATATCAATAATTTTATAAATAGCTTCTTTATCTAATTGATCAAACATAATGATGTCGTCAATACGGTTCAGGAATTCAGGCGCAAAGGCTTTGTTCAAGGCCTTCTGGATCACACCTCTTGAGAAGTCTTTATCCACTTCGCCTGCCATTTGCGTATTGAAACCCACTCCACGTCCGAAGTCTTTCAACTGACGTGTACCGATATTCGACGTCATAATCAGAATTGTATTCTTGAAATCGATCCGACGGCCCAAACTATCCGTCAGACGTCCTTCGTCGAGTACTTGCAACAACAGATTGAATACATCCGGATGTGCCTTTTCTATTTCGTCGAGCAAGACAACCGAATACGGCTTCCGGCGAACTTTTTCCGTTAATTGTCCACCTTCTTCATAGCCGACGTATCCTGGAGGCGCTCCAATCAGACGAGACACGGCAAACTTCTCCAGATATTCACTCATATCAATCCGGATCAATGCATCCGCCGAATCAAACAGATATTCTGCAAGCTTCTTTGCCAAATGCGTTTTACCTACGCCAGTCGGTCCGAGGAACATAAACGTACCAATCGGCTTGTTCGGATCCTTCAATCCGACACGGTTACGTTGGATAGCCTTGACAATCTTATGCACGGCATCGTCTTGTCCGACAACCTTGCTTTTTAGAATGTCGCTCATTTCCAGCAGCCGGGCATTCTCTGCCTTCGCGATTCGTTGAACCGGCACACCCGACATCATAGCAATCACTTCTGCTACTTTGTCTTCATCTACCGTTTCCCGATGCTCTTGCATTTCCTTTTCCCATTTAGCCTTGGCCGATTCCAATTCCATTAAGTATTGTCTTTCTTTGTCGCGGAAACTAGCTGCCAATTCAAAGTTCTGCGATTTCACCGCTGCCAACTTTTCATTCTTCGTTGCCTCTATCTTGGTTTCCAGCTCTTCAATACTTTTCGGAACGATAATATTAGAAATATGTACGCGCGAACCCGCTTCGTCTAAAGCATCAATGGCTTTATCCGGGAAATTCCGGTCGCTGATATAACGTTCTGTCAATTTGACACACGCCTCCAAAGCTTCCGGCGTATAATAAACATTGTGATGTTCTTCGTAGCGGTCTTTGATATTGTTCAGAATCTGCAATGTCTCTTCTGCCGTTGTCGGATCCACAATCACTTTCTGGAAACGACGTTCCAGTGCACCGTCTTTCTCGATGTTCTTACGATACTCGTCTAATGTAGTGGCACCAATGCACTGAATTTCACCGCGAGCCAAAGCAGGTTTCAACATATTGGCCGCATCCATCGAACCGGCAGCCGAACCGGCGCCGACAATCGTATGAATCTCATCGATAAACAAAATGATATTCGGATTCTTGGAAAGTTCGTTTAAGATCGCCTTGATACGTTCCTCAAATTGTCCGCGATACTTCGTGCCTGCCACAATAGATGCCATATCCAGGCTGATCACTCGTTTATCAAACAAAATACGAGAAACCTTCCGTTGTACGATACGCATGGCCAAACCTTCTACGATGGCAGATTTACCTACGCCCGGTTCTCCAATTAATACCGGATTATTCTTCTTACGACGGCTTAAAATTTGTGCCAGTCGTTCGATTTCTTTTTCCCGGCCTACAATCGGATCCAAACGGTTTTCGGCAGCAGCCCGTGTCATATCAGTACCGAAATTATCCAATACCGGTGTATCATTGGGCGATTTTGACGGAGCAGCACCCGCATTTCCCGAAGAAGAGGAGCGAGGATTGTCCCGACGAGAGAAGTTGTCATCTTCATCTTCTTCATCATCGTCTGTATATCCGTCTTCAATTTCCATTAATTCTTCATCTTCAGGTTCATGGTCTGCATGCCTATAATTAGGTTCAGATTCTTCCCGCAACTTTTCAAAGAGAGAAGAATAAGAAATACCGGCATCCATCAGGATACGGGCAGCAACATTATATTCTTCACGGATAATCGCCAGCAACAAATGCTCGGTATCCGTTTGGTCTTTATGTAAATTACGCGCTTCTGCATCACTCATCCGCAATACCCGTTCAGTTGTTTTGCTAACGGTTATTTCCTGGGTTGAGTAATCAGAATCGACGGTATTTTTGATTTCCTGTTCAATCAGCCGTTTGATCGTAAACGGATCAACATGAAAATCCTCCAGCAATTGATAAGCTTTTCCTGAACCGTCGCGAATAATGCCCAGCATCAAGTGCTCCGGGCCGATATAAGTATTCTGTAAGCGGCCGGCTTCCTCGCGACTGTATTCAATAACGTCAATCAATCTTTCTGAATATTTATTTTTCATCCTTATAATATATATAGGTGTATAATAAGAAATCTCATTCCTTTCAGCAGATCTTATTCTCTAAAATCCACATCAGGATTCGTGAATCCTTCCATCTATAATTGCAAGATGCAAAGATAAACTTTCTTGCGTAAACTTTATCTTTTGTAGCCTTAAAATTTATCCACAATTTGTTTTTAATAGTTTTATCAAATACTGTGCCACCATTCTTTAAATAGATTTAAAATGGGTTAAAATATAATTTTTAAGCCGATTTTCTTTCGTAATCGACAGAAAAGCCTTACTTTAGTGCACTTTTTAATAGATTTAAAATCTAGTGTAATTAATATAAAACTAAATGGTTGATCAAGACAGAATTATAAAGATTAACATTGAGGAAGAAATGAAGTCGGCCTACATAGACTATTCTATGTCGGTGATCGTTTCACGTGCTCTTCCTGATGTACGAGATGGTTTCAAGCCTGTTCATCGCCGTATATTATATGGTATGAACATGATTGGAAACACATCCGACAAAAAACATCTGAAATCTGCAAGAATTGTTGGTGAAGTTTTAGGTAAATACCATCCGCATGGCGATAGTTCCGTTTACGGCGCGCTGGTTCGTATGGCTCAATGGTGGTCCATGCGATATACATTGGTAGATGGCCAGGGAAACTTCGGCTCAATGGACAATGATAGTCCGGCTGCCATGCGTTATACAGAGGCACGCCTCAGCAAACTGGCTGAAGAAATGCTTCGTGATATAGATAAAGATACAGTTGATTTCCAACTGAACTTCGACGACTCTTTAAAGGAACCGACCGTATTGCCAACCCGTATTCCGAATTTGCTGGTAAATGGTGCTTCGGGTATTGCAGTCGGTATGGCTACCAATATGCCGACACACAATTTGTCTGAAGTATTAGACGGTTGCATGGCGTATATCGATTCTCGTGGAGAAATAGAGATAGAAGACCTGATGCAATATATTAAAGCACCAGATTTCCCAACGGGAGCTACGATTTATGGTTACGACGGAGTAAAGGAGGCCTTCATGACCGGACGTGGTCGAATCGTTTTACGCGGTAAGGCTGAAATCGAAGTCGAAAACAACCATGAACAAATTATCATTACTGAAATTCCGTATCAGGTTATCAAATCAGATTTGGTAAAGAGTATTGCTGATTTGGTAAACGAAAAACGTATTGATGGCATTTCGGATGTAACAGATGAGTCAAGCCGCGCCGGTTTACGTATCGTTGTAGATGTAAAACGCGATGCAAATGCTCAGGTCGTTCTGAACAAATTATATAAAATGACGGCTTTGCAGTCTTCGTTCAGCGTCAATAACATCGCCTTGGTAAACGGACGTCCGCGTTTGTTGAATCTGAAGGATCTGATCAAAGCGTTTGTTGACCATCGTCATGAAGTCGTAATCCGTCGTACACGGTATGATTTGGCGAAAGCAGAAGAACGTGCCCACATTCTGGAAGGCTTGATCATTGCTTCCGATAATATTGATGAAGTAATCGCAATCATCAAATCGTCAACCAGTCCACAAGAGGCTATTGAACGATTGATGGAACGCTTCTCTTTATCTGATCGTCAAGCTAGAGCTATCGTTGAAATGCGTTTACGTCAGCTGACAGGACTGGAACAAGACAAACTGCGCGCTGAATACGAAGAACTGGAAAAACAAATTGCCTACTTGAAAGAGATCCTTGAAAACGATGATCTTTGTATGAAGATTATTAAAGATGAATTGCAGGAAATCAAAGACAAGTATGGAGATGAACGTAAGACCGATATTATCTATGCTTCGGAAGATCTGAATCCGGAAGATTTCTATGCTGATGATGAGATGATCATTACTATTTCTCACATGGGCTATATCAAGCGAACTCCGCTGGCTGATTTCAAGGCTCAGGGACGAGGAGGAATAGGAGTGAAAGGTTCGGAAACACGCGACGAAGACTTCATTGAATATATTTATCCGGCATCTATGCATGCAACGATGATGTTCTTCACCTCTAAGGGCCGTTGTTTCTGGTTACCGGTTTATCAGATTCCGGAAGGAACAAAGAATGCCAAAGGCCGTGCGATCCAGAATCTGTTGAACATTGAGGCAGACGATAAGGTACAAGCCTTTATCCGGGTTAAGAAACTGACTACCGATACAGAGTTTGTTAATTCGCATTATCTGTTATTCTGTACGAAGAAAGGTATTATCAAGAAGACTTGTCTGGAAGCCTATTCTCGTCCACGCCAGAATGGTGTTAATGCTATTACCTTGCGTGAAGATGACGGCTTAATTCAGGTTTGTATGACAAATGGAGATCGGGAAGTATTGATTGCCAACAGAAATGGTCGTGCAATCCGTTTCCATGAAAGTGCCGTTCGTGAGATGGGACGCACTGCTTCGGGTGTTCGTGGTATGACGCTCGATGAAGATGGTATGGATGAAGTAGTCGGTATGGTATGCATCAAAGACAAAGAAAAAGAGACAACATTGGTTGTTTCCGAACAAGGATACGGCAAACGTTCACACATTGATGACTACCGAATCACAAATCGAGGAGGAAAAGGTGTAAAAACTTTGAATATTACAGAGAAAACTGGTAAATTAGTGGCCTTCTTGAACGTGACGGATGAAAATGACTTGATGATCATCAACAAGTCGGGTATTACCATCCGAACGAAAGTATCAGATTTGAGTATTATTGGTCGTGCAACGCAAGGAGTACGCCTAATCAATTTAGGAAAACGAAATGATGAAATCGCTTCTGTTTGTAAAGTATTGACTGATTCGGAAGAACAGGCTCAGGAAGCAACTAACGAAGAGAATGTAATTCAGCCGACTGATGACAATCAATCTGATGAATAAACATTAAAAACCGATAGATAAACAAATAGAATATTTATTTAAAACTTTTATTTACAATGAAAAAAGTATTATTGACAGCAGCACTTTGTATGGCGTTTTCAGCTTCGTTTGCACAAAAGAAAGCTGTAAGTGAAGCACAGAGTTTAGCAAAGGGTACAACCCCGAATTTTGAAGAAGCCAGATCAGTGATCAAAGGCGCTCTGGAAAATGCAGAAACTAAAGATCAGGCTAAAACTTGGTATGTAGCCGGTTTTATCGAAGATCAGCAGTTCAGCACAGAAAGAACAAAAATGATGATTAATCAACAGCCAAACGAGCCTCTCATGTATGACGCTTTGGCTAAGATTCTTCCGTATTTCGAAAAGGCTTATGAATTAGATCAGCAGCCGAATGAAAAGGGTAAGATCAAACCGAAGTTCACAAAAGATATTAAGAGTATTTTGAGTGCTAACCATGTATATTATATCAATGGTGGTGCTTATTATTTCGATCAGAAAGATTATCAGAAAGCATACGACTTCTTCCAGCAGTATCTGGAAATCTCTGATCATCCTATGTTCAAAGATACTCCGACAGCTGCTCGCGACTCTAACTTCATGACTGTTCAGTTCTATGCAGCTGTTGCAGCTACTCAGTTGAAAGATTCTCAGAAAGCTATTGCAGCTTTGGAACGTGCTAAGAATACAGACTATCGTCAGAATGATGTTTATCAGTATCTGTGCTATGAATACGAACAAGCTAAAGATACTATTAACTTGGAAAGAACCTTGAAAGAAGGTATGGAAAAATTCCCTGATGAAAAGTATTATATGCTGAGCTTGATCAATAACTACATCTATTCAAACAGAAACGAACAAGCTATTGAATACTTGAATTCTGCAATTCAAAAAGAACCGAACAATGCACAGTTGTATGATGTAATGGGTCGTGTTTATGAAACAGGCGTAAAAGATTATGCTAAAGCAGAAGAATACTTCAAGAAAGCTGTAGAATTGGATGGTGAAAATCCGGATATCTTGGCAAACTTGGGTCGTGTATATTACAACCAGGGTGTAAACAAATTGGGTGAAGCTAACTCAATTACTGATAGCCAGAAATATCAGGAAGAATCAGCTAAAGCTAAAGCTTTGTTCGAACAAGCAATGCCGTATTTCGAAAAAGCACATCAGATGAAACCTGATGAAAGAGATTATATGACAGCTTTACGTGGTATCTATTATAACCTGAACATGGGTGACAAGTTCGATGCTATCGAAGCTGAAATGAACAAATAATATTTCTGTAATTCAATAAACATATTAAGCCTGCTCTTCTTTTAAAGAGCGGGCTTTTTCTTTTTATCAATCTTGATCATGAAATAAATAATATCATCCGTATTTTAATCAATTTCTAATTTGTATTAAGTCTTTTCTAATCACCTTTATACCAGTTCTATAAACCACATCATCTATTTTTGTCGAACTTAAAATGAATAAGAGAGCATGAAAAGGATGATGACTTTATCGTTGTTTGCTTCACTTTGTATATCAATTTATGCACAAGATGGAAAGCAACAGCTTGTAACGCTTCGGGATGCCGAACAATGCCTGATGACAAACAACTTACAATTATTGGCAGAACACTACGAAATCAACAAAGCCGATGCCGCTATCATTCAGGCAAAATTATTTGATAATCCTGTAATTTCATTTGAGCAGAATGTATATAACCGGATAAACGGAAGGTATTTCGACTTTGGGAAAAATGGACAATCGGCTGTTGAATTAGAACAATTGATTTATATTGCTGGTCAGCATAATAATCGTATAAAACTAGAAAAAGCCAATACAATATCAATTTGAGGAAATAGCAAGAACACTGCGTAGTGAACTCAAACAAGATTTTATCCATTTATTCTATGCTATCCAATCACAACAGGTATATGACGCTGAGATCAATTCTCTTGAAAAGATTATTGAAACCGCAAGTCGTCAACAAGAGTACGGCCATATTTCTCTCTTAGAACAGACACGTTTGGAAGCATTATTGCTTTCACTTCAGAATGAACGAAATGAATTGGCTAACCAGATAATTCATCTGCAAGCAACTGTTAAACTTTTAATGGGAATACCAGCAGACCAGTTCCTGGAACCCATCTTGAACGAATCCATTTTACCATCCATTGACCTGACACGCATTCCTTTTTCTGACTTATTGGAATATACGCAGGCCAGAGGCGACATTAAACTAGCAAAAGCCCAGACATTAACTTCAAAAGCCAATATGAGACTTCAGAAATCACTTGCTTTTCCCGAAGTAAGTATTAAAGGAATATATGACAAAGCAGGAAACTTTATTAATAACTACTGGGCAATCGGTATCAATGTTTCTATTCCTATTTTCAATCGAAACCAAGGAAATATTAAAGCAGCTCAATACGCCATTAAACAATCCAAGAAACAAGAAGAGCAATCTCAAAGATTGGCAGAAAATGAGTTATTTACGGCTTATGCACGTCTTGATAAAGCTATCCAGCTATATCAAAAAACAAACTGGAATCTTGCCGATAATCTTTCAGAGATAATAGATGGTGTAAATCACAATTTTCTAAAAAGAAATATCAGTCTGTTGGAGTTTATTGATTACTATAATAGCTATAAAGAAATCTACTTACAATTAAATCAGATTAAACAAGATTTATTTTTGGCAATTGAGGACATCAATATCGTCACAGATCACAATGTGTTTGTTTATTAATTTCCATTCTCAACACAGAACAAGATAAATATAGAATTATGAAATATCAGAAATTATGGGTATGTTTATTCGTTTTGCCCTTTGTATTTTCATGTACAAAAAATAAGAAAGAAGAAGATGAAAGTAGCCCTGAGCTATTCTGTCTGACAGATAGCTTAATGCAAGTAGTTAGTTTAGATACGGTTTCGTGTCAGTCTCTTAAACGGGAGCTTTTATTAAACGGACGTGTTGATTTTGATATGGACAAAGTCACTCCAGTCTATTCTATGCTTAGTGGTGATGTAATGACCGTTCATGCAGAAATAGGAGATTATGTAGAAAAAGGGAGTGTGCTGGCATCTATACGAAGCCAAGAAATTGCAAACCTTACTAAGGAACGTCAGGCAGCAGAACAACAAAAACGGATAGCTGAAAGGAATTATCAGGCTGCCGAAGAGATGTTCTCTTCTGGTATGATATCCGAACGTGACAAGATGGAAGCAAGCCGATCATTATCGGACGCAGAAGCTGAACTGCAACGAATCCACAAATTATATGATTTGTATCCGACAGATCAAGATACTTACTATTTACTTAAAGCTCCCGTATCCGGTTTTATTACCGAAAGGAATATTAACGTCAACCGTTCCATCCGTCCGGATCAAGAAGAGAAATTATTCACAATTGCAGGGCTGGAAAAAGTATGGATCACAGCAGATGTTTATGAAAGTGACATTAGTAAAGTCAAGGAAAAACAACCAGTCCGGATTACTACTTTAGCTTATAAGGGTATGGAATTTAATGGAGAAATAGATTGTATAAATCATGTATTAGATCAAGAAAGCAAAACGATGCGTATCAGAATCAAGCTAGACAATCCACAATTGCTTTTAAAACCGGGTATGTTTGCCAATGTGTATGTCACACAACAAGAGAACAAGTTAGTACTTCCTTGTATTCCTGCTTCTTCTGTTATCTTTGAGAATGGCCATCAATATGTAGTTACCGTTTCAAATCAAGGATTATTCCAAAAACAGGAAATTAGTGTCTATAAACAGGATCAAACAAACTGTTTCGTGGAAAAGGGACTCAAACAAGGAGACATCTTGGTTAATCACAATTCATTATTAGTTTATAATGCCCTAAAATAATTATATTATGCATTCTTTCATTGACAATATAGTCACCTTCTCTCTGAAGAATAAATTCTTTATATTCTTTTGTACCGGTTTGAGTATTCTTATTGGAATAGCCTGTTTCACCCGTACACCTGTTGATGCTTTTCCGGACGTAACAAACACCAAAGTAACCATTATTACTCAATGGCCGGGGAGAAGTGCAGAAGAGGTAGAAAAATTCATAACGATTCCTATTGAAATCGCTATGAACTCCGTGCAGAAGAAAACGGATATTCGCAGCTCAACCTTATTTGGTCTATCTGTAGTCAATGTGATGTTTGATGATCATGTAGATGATTTCTTTGCACGCCAACAAGTATATAATCTCTTAAATGATGCAGACTTGCCGGAAGGAATAACACCAGAAGTACAGCCATTATACGGACCAACAGGAGAGATTTTCCGATATACTCTGCAGAGTGACAAACAGACTGTAAGAGAATTAAAAACTTTACAAGACTGGATGATAGACCGAAAGCTGAGAGCAGTCCCAGGAGTGGCAGATATTGTCAGCTTTGGAGGAGAAGTAAAAACGTTTGAAGTCAGTATTAATCCTAATCAATTGATGAGTTATGGAATTTCTACTCTAGAATTATATGAAGCTATTTCCAACAGTAATCTGAATGTAGGAGGTGATATTATTACAAAAAGTTCACAAGCCTATGTTGTCCGCGGAATCGGGTTAATAAACGATATTAAAGAAATCGAGAATATCGTTGTAAAGAACATTGGCGGAACACCAATCCTTGTAAAACATCTGGCAACAGTAAAAGAATCTAATCTACCTCGTTTAGGCCAGGTCGGTTGTATGGACAAAGATGACGTAGTAGAAGGAATTGTCATCATGCGAAAGGGGGAAAATCCAGAGCTGGTCATTAATGCTTTGAAAGATAAAATCAGAGAAATACAATCGGAACTGCCGGAAGACGTCCGTATAGTTCCTTTCTATGACCGGGAAGACCTGGTACATCTGGCTATACATACTGTTACGAAGAATCTGACGGAAGGGCTTGTGTTCGTCATCTTCGTCATTTTGATCTTTATGGCAGACTGGAGAACAACGGTTATTGTAGCAGTTATTATCCCATTGGCATTGTTGTTTGCATTTATCTGTCTGTATATAATGGGGATGAGTGCCAACCTTCTATCAATGGGAGCTATCGACTTTGGTATTATTGTCGATGGGGCTGTAGTTATGACCGAAGGACTTTTCGTCATGTTGGATAAGAAAGCAAAAGAAGTTGGTATGCCAGCTTTTAACTTAATGAGTAAGATGGGTATCATCAGAAAGACAGCCAAAAGACAGGCTAAATCTGTTTTTTTCTCCAAAATGATTATCATCACGGCTCTCTTTCCCATCTTTTCTTTCCAAAAAGTAGAAGGAAAAATGTTTAGTCCATTGGCATATACTTTAGGGTTTGCTTTATTAGGAGCGCTTCTTTTCACACTTACCTTAGTTCCTGTCTTGTCGTCTATCTTATTAAAGAAAAATGTGAGTGAAAAACATAATCCGTTTTTAAATGCAGTTAATCGATATGCATCCAGTATGTTTGATTATTGCCATCGGTTTAAGAAACGAGTCATTGTTTCATCCACAATCATCGCTGCAGCTGGGTTATGGAGCTTTACTTGGCTAGGGACAGAGTTTCTTCCTCAATTAAACGAGGGTTCAATTTATATCCGGGCCACATTACCTCAAAGTATTTCTTTACAGGAATCTGTTAAACTAGCCAATGAAATAAGGGGGAAATTACTTTCGTATGCTGAAGTTAGAAAAGTCTTGTCACAGACAGGTCGTCCGAATGATGGAACTGATGCAACCGGATTTTATAATATTGAATTTCATGTGGATATTTATCCCGAAAAAGAGTGGAAAAGTAAACTGACTAAAAATGAACTGATCGAAAAGTTACAGAACGATCTGGAAATATATCCGGGAATAGACTTTAATTTTTCCCAACCGATAACCGACAATGTGGAGGAAGCAGCCAGTGGAGTGAAAGGCTCTATTGCAGTTAAAGTATTTGGTAAAGATCTATACGAATCTGAACAAACAGCTGATAAAATATACAATGTACTGAAAACTGTTGATGGGATTGAAGATTTGGGTGTTATCAGAAATATTGGTCAGCCCGAACTGAGAATTGAACTAAACGAATCCAATTTAGCCAGATACGGTGTCGCTAAAGAAGATATCCAGTCAATCATTGAAATGGCAATAGGAGGGAAGAGCGCTTCTTTATTATATGAAGATGAACGGAAATTCCATATCATGGTTCGTTATGCGGAAGAATTCAGAAGAAATGAGGAAGAAATCGGTAAAATTTTAGTTCCGGCTAAAGATGGAGCCATGATTCCAATCCAAGAACTGGCCGATATCAAAACAATCACCGGACCGCTGATTATATACAGAGATAATCATACCCGTTTTTGTGCTGTGAAATTCTCTGTCAGAGGCCGAGATATGGGAAGTGCAGTAAAAGAAGCACAACAAAAAGTAGCCCGACAGGTCTCCTTGCCGGAAGGTTATACCTTAAAATGGACAGGTGATTTTGAAAATCAGCAACGAGCTAGTAAGCGGTTGGCACAGGTTGTTCCTATCAGTATAGCGATTATATTTATCATTCTGTTTGTTCTATTCGGTAATTCAAGAGATGCCGGCTTGGTTTTATTAAATGTTCCTTACGCTGCAGTAGGTGGAATAGGAGCTTTATTGATTACAGGATTTAATTTCTCCATTTCTGCCGGTATTGGTTTCATTGCACTTTTCGGTATTTGTATTCAAAACGGCGTCATCATTGTTTCTGATATCAAACAAAACTTATGGAATGGATTGAAACTGGAAGAGTCAATTCACCAAAGTGTGAAAGTCAGGGTTCGCTCTGTTTTAATGACTGCCATGATGGCAACTATCGGTTTGATGCCTGCTGCCGTAAGTAGTGGTATCGGATCAGAAAGTCAACGCCCGTTGGCTATTGTTATCATAGGAGGTTTGGTAACAGCCACATTTTTTACCTTATTTATATTTCCATTGATGATTGAATCTGTTTACCGAATCGTTCTATTCGATAAAAATGGGAAATTAAAACAAAGAAAATTGTGAAGATGATTGATATGATTTAATTTTGTATAAATTCAATATGAGTAATATGGCTAAAATTCTAGTTGCAGAAGATGAGATTAATATCGCCTCTTTCATTAAAAGAGGATTGGAAGAGTTTGGTTATACCGTTTTTATTGCCGGTAATGGGGAAGAAGCATGGGACTTAATCCGGCAGGAATCATTTGATCTATTAATGCTTGACATTATCATGCCTCAGATGGACGGTCTGCAACTTTGCCAGCAATTTCGTCAGACATTCGGATATACAACACCTGTACTTATGGTGACGGCTTTAGGTACAACCGAAGATATTGTTTCCGGTCTAGATGCTGGGGCCGACGACTATATCACCAAACCATTCAGTTTTGCTGAATTGCAGGCACGATTAAGGGCACTTTTACGTAGGAAAGAAGCGCATCCTTCTGCTGCCATTTTAGAGTGCGCTGATTTACAATTAAACACAGCCTCAAGGAGAGCTTACCGGAATGGACTGACAATAGATTTGACGGTGAAAGAATGTCGGCTGTTGGAATTCTTTATGCGTAATCAAGGAGCCGCATTAAGTCGGATGCAACTCTTACGTGAAGTCTGGGAAAAGAACTTTGATACCAATACAAACATTGTAGATGTATATGTCAATTACCTTCGCTCTAAAATAGATAAAGGATTTGATAAGAAATTGATCCATACAGTTGTAGGTGTAGGTTATATGATGGAAGCATGAAGACAGGCAACAAAATAGTATGGGTATATACATGGCTTATCGTAGGATTAGTTGTGTTTGTGGCAGTATTGTTCTATATCCTTACTGCAAGGTCTATTAATAAGGTATATGAATCTTATCTGGCAGAGCGAGCTATCGCTACAGCTGAAAAGTATTGGGAACGAGATGAATTAGATGATGCAAGCTATAATCTGGTACAAAAACGGTATGACCAAGCATTGCCTATTGCCAAAGAGTTAATACTGAACGCTGACTCAGTCATTAAAGTTCGGAAATCGTTATCACGTTATTTGTCAGACGATGAAATTACTGAATTATATACAAAACATATTGTACACTTTGAAGGGAAGGACCATCAATATGGAGTTGCTCTTTATTATCCTGATAATGAAGGAAATTTCATTGTTCTAATACGATCTAATAATCGATACGGAGCAGATATTATTTCTTATATGGGCTGGATGCTGTTGGCGGCTTTTGGAATCACAGCTATTTTAGTTTATGGTGTAGGGAAATTATATGCAGGACGATTAGTCAATCAAATTGACGATGCGTATCAGAACGAAAAATCCTTCATCAGTAATGCTTCCCACGAATTAAACAATCCGTTGACAGCTATTCAAGGTGAATGCGAAATCATGCTTTTAAGAGAACGGACTCCACAAGAATATATTTCTGCGTTAGAGCGTATTAAGTCTGAAAGTCAGCGAATGATAATTTTAATGAAACACTTACTATTTCTTTCTCGTGGAGATAAGGAGATAATAAATAGTGCTATTGAGCCTATTAATTTACAATCATTTATAAAAAACTTTGCTGTTCATCCTGTTAACTTCAGGGCAGAAGGCCCTGAAGTTGTTATAAAAGCTAATCCATATTTATTGGGTATTGCTATTCAGAATATTGTAAATAACGCTTGTAAGTATTCGAAAGGAAAGGACGTATTAGTACGCGTCAAAGAATATAATGTATATATTGAAGATCAAGGAATTGGCATTTCTGCAGATGATATAAAACGTATTTTTCAACCGTTTTACAGAGGAAAAAATGCCAGAGGATTTGAGGGTCAAGGTATCGGCTTGACATTATCAATCAGAATATTAGAATCTTTTGGAGCTAAAATTAGAATTAATTCCGAAATGAATAAAGGAACTCAAGTGCATATATGTTTTCTGCCATTATCAAATTTTGCAATGCAAATTTGAATTAATCCCATGCATGTATTAAATAATGACATACAGTAGAAATAGGGTTTGTATATTTCATATTTCTATTTAACATAATCATAATTATAAATCAATAGGGATTTATCAACAGAAATAGCTATATACGAAACTAAAACCAATATGAATCAAAAACAATTCTCGTTGGTTTTGTTTTCGATTCTCGCATATTTTATCACGAAATCTTTAAGCCGCAGTTTTTATAGACATAGGAATCTTGTCATAGCCAAGAAAATTTGGCAGTAGATTTATAGATCATCTGAAGAAATGTCAGATAATATTCATTTTTGTCTTTGTAAATAACTTTGGTATTCTATTTGTAGATTAATAGATGATTTGTATAATTAAATTGAATACAAAGAATAAATCAGATAATAATAAAAAAATATCAATATGAACAAGAATGGTAATATCGGGGTTACAAGCGAGAATATCTTCCCGATCATCAAAAAGTTTCTATACAGCGATCACGAAATTTTCTTGCGTGAATTGGTTTCAAATGCAGTAGATGCTACGCAGAAATTAAAAACATTGTCATCTGTCGGCGAGTTCAAAGGAGAAATGGGCGATTTGACAGTCCGGGTTAAATTTGACGATCAGACTATCACAATCTCCGACCGTGGTATTGGTATGACAGCTGAAGAAATTGATAAATACATCAATCAGATAGCATTTTCTGGAGCTGAAGAATTCGTTGAGAAATATAAGAATGATGCGGCTGCAATTATCGGCCATTTTGGTTTGGGATTTTACTCTTCTTTCATGGTTTCAAAGAAAGTTGAAATTGTAACCAAATCATATAAGGAAGGTGCACAAGCTGTAAAATGGAGCTGCGACGGTACTCCTACTTATACTTTGGAAGAAACTGAAAAAGCAGATCGAGGAACAGATATTATCTTGTATATTGATGATGAAAACAAAGATTTTCTAAATCAGCAGAAGATTGCCGGATTACTGACAAAATATTGCCGTTTCTTGCCTGTTCCAATTGCTTTCGGCAAAAAACAAGAATGGAAAGACGGCAAATATGTGGATACCGACGAAGATAACATCGTGAATGATACAACTCCGGCTTGGGTTCGTAAACCAGCTGAGTTGAAAGATGAAGACTACAAAAAGTTTTATCAGGATTTATACCCTATGTCAGACGAACCGCTTTTCTGGATTCACTTAAATGTGGATTATCCGTTTAATCTGACTGGTATTTTATACTTCCCACGTATCAAGAGTAATATCGACTTACATCGGAACAAAATCCAATTGTATTGTAACCAGGTATTCGTCACAGATTCTGTAGAAGGAATCGTACCTGAATTCCTTACATTACTTCATGGTGTGATCGATTCGCCGGATATTCCATTGAACGTTTCACGTTCTTATCTGCAAAGTGACCAGAATGTGAAGAAGATTTCTAGCCATATCACTAAAAAGGTAGCTGACCGTTTGGAAGAAATCTTTAAGACTGACCGGAAACAGTTCGAAGAGAAATGGGATTATCTGAAGCTATTCATTCAGTATGGTATGTTGACGGATGAGAAATTCTATGACCGTGCAGCGAAGTTTGCATTACTGAAAGATATTGATGATAAATACTTTACTCTTGATGAGTATAAGACTTTGATCAAAGATAATCAAACAGATAAAGATGGCACACTGGTTTATTTGTACACAACCAATAAAAATGAACAATACAGTTATATCCAAGCAGCCAAAGACAAAGGATATAGTGTATTGGTAATGAATGGACAGTTGGATGTTCATGCTATCGGCCAGTTGGAACAAAAATTGGATAAAGTCCGTTTCGTTCGTGTTGATAGCGATACGATCGATCGTTTGATTCCGAAAGAAGAAGTTGGAAAAGTTTCATTGGAAGAAGAACAACGAGAAGCTTTGCAGGAAATCTTCAAGAGTCAATTGCCAAAATTGGAAAAAACAGAATTTATGGTGACTCTGGAAGCTTTGGGCGAAAATTCCAATCCGGTTGTTTTGACACAAGGCGAATATATGCGTCGTATGCGTGAAATGTCGGCTATGCAGCCAGGAATGGCTTTCTATGGAGAAATGCCTGACAGCTATAATCTGGTTATCAACACGGATCATGCTCTAGTCAAAGATATTCTGGAGAACGAAGAGTCTGCTTGCAATGAAAAACTGCAACCTATTTTAGCTGATATGAAAGGCTGGAAAGCTCGTCAATCAGACTTACGTGAAACACAGAACAGCAAGAAAGAAGAAGAAATTACAGAAGCTGAAAAAGAAGACATGACGAATACCAATAAAAAGATTGCAGAGTTGCGTGTAGAATGTAATAAAATCATTGCTGAATACGCAGCTGGCAACAAGAAAGTCAGTCAGTTAATCGATTTGGCTCTCTTAAGCAACGGTTTGCTGAAAGGTGAAGCTTTGAGTAATTTCATTAAACGTAGTGTTGACTTGATCCACTAATCAATAAAATGGTGTATATAGTTTATTAAGGCAAAAAGGAAGAGATTGTCTGGAATCCTCTACTGAGATTCTGGATGATCTTTTTTTTATTAATATCATTTGATCACAAGTATGGAACAAGAAATCCAATTAAATGAACATAACAAACAAGAATATCCTCCCATGCATACAGCAGAACATATTCTGAATCAAACCATGGTAAGGATGTTTGGTTGCCCCCGCTCGAAGAATGCTCATATCGAACGGAAGAAAAGTAAATGTGATTACGAATTGACAGAAGCCCCTACTCCTGAGCAAATGCAAGAAATAGAACGTCGGGTTAACGAGGTTATTGACCAACACCTGCCGGTGACCATAGAATTTATGCCGAAAGAAGAAGCGGCTTCTATTGTCGACTTGAGTAAGCTTCCCGAAGATGCCAGCAACACACTACGTATTGTCCGTATCGGAGATTATGATACGTGTGCATGTATCGGTGTGCATGTACAAAATACCTCAGAAATAGGACATTTCAAGTTATTGACCTACGACTATACAGAAGGGCGTTTACGTCTGCGATTCAAACTCGTTGAATAAAAAATGCCTGTCAATAGCGAAATAAGAATATTTTTATGTAAGTTTGCAAGTACAAATGACCATATTTTTTAAATAGACAATATTATGACAATTGATCAGTTTAAATTTGCCGGAAAGAAGGCAATTGTTCGCGTGGACTTTAATGTACCTCTCGACGAAAATGGTAAAATTACAGATGATACCCGTATTCGTGGTGCGCTGCCTACATTGAAAAAGATTTTGGCAGACGGTGGTAGCTTAATCATTATGTCTCACATGGGCAAACCAAAAGGAAAGGTAAACGCCAAGTATTCTTTGAGTCAGATTGTAGATGCAGTATCAGCTCATCTGGGTGTTCCTGTACAATTCGCTCCGGACTGCGCAAAAGCTGGTGAAGCTGCTGCTGCATTGAAACCGGGTGAAGTTCTTTTGTTGGAAAACTTACGTTTCTATCCGGAAGAAGAAGGTAAGCCTGTAGGTATCGAAAAAGAAGATCCTGCTTACGAAGATGCTAAGAAAGCAATGAAGGCTTCTCAGAAAGAATTTGCCAAGACTTTGGCTTCTTACGCTGACTGCTACGTAAACGATGCATTCGGTACAGCACACCGTAAACATGCTTCTACAGCTGTTATCGCTGATTATTTCGATGCAGACCACAAGATGCTGGGCTACCTGATGGAAAAAGAAGTACAGGCTGTTGACAATGTATTAAGCAATATCAAACGTCCGTTTACAGCTATCATGGGTGGTTCAAAAGTATCTACTAAGATCGGTATCATCGAAAACTTGATGGATAAGGTAGATAACCTGATCTTGTGTGGCGGTATGACTTATACATTTGCTAAGGCTCAAGGCGGAAAGATTGGTATGTCTATCTGCGAAGACGATAAATTGGATTTGGCATTAGACATCATCGCTAAAGCAAAAGCAAAAGGTGTAAACTTGGTTTTGGGTACAGACTGTGTTGCTGCTGATGCATTTTCTAACGATGCCAATACACAAATCTGTCCGGCTAATGATGTTCCTGAAGGTTGGGAAGGTTTGGATGCTGGTCCTGAAACTCGTAAAGCATTTGCAGATGCTATCAAGGGTGCTAAGACAATCCTTTGGAACGGTCCTGCAGGTGTATTCGAATTCGATAACTTCACTGCTGGTTCTCGTGCTATTGCTGAAGCTATTGCTGAAGCAACTGCTAACGGAGCTTTCTCTTTGATTGGTGGTGGTGATTCTGTTGCTTGTATCAACAAGTTCGGTATGGCAGACAAAGTTTCTTACATCTCTACAGGTGGTGGTGCTTTGTTGGAAGCTATCGAAGGTAAGATTTTACCGGGTATTGCAGCTATCAAAGGTGAGTAATTTTTCAATTACACATACATAAAGGAGGAAAATGGGGAAATCTGTTTTCCTCCCTTTTGTTATTATCAAATTAGTATTCATTTATACCGAAAGACACATGATGAAACACTTAATTTCAGCCTTATTCCTTTCTTGTAATTTAGCTTGTTTGGCCGTGCAAGAAATTACGATTATCCCTAAACCAGTTGAAATGCATCAAGGAAAAGGTTCTTTCCAATTAAACCCACAAACAATCATAACATATCAAACAACTCTTCGCCCCCAAGCAGAATATTTGCAAGAAGTTATTGCTGCATCTACGGGCTGGGATCTAAAAATAACCGAGGGGAAACCCGTTTCTGGCAGTATCCATTTAGCTCAAAATACATCTTCCGGACAAGCCGAAGCTTATAATCTCGTTGTAAAGCCTGAACGTATTCACATTGAAGGTACAGATGCGGGAGGTGTTTTTTATGGAATTCAGACCCTATTACAGCTATTTCCCAGTGAAATATATAGTGCTACCAGACAAAAAAATGTACAATGGGAAGCGCCTGCCATAACGATTTCGGATGCACCTTCGCATCCTTGGCGTGGTATGATGCTTGATGTAGCCCGGTATTTCTATGATAAGGACTTTGTCAAGAAATACATCGACATGATGGCTATGTATAAGATGAACAAGCTGCAATTCCATTTAATAGATGATTCTGGTTGGCGTTTGGAAATCAAAAAATATCCAAAGTTGACAGAAATAGGTGCTTGGGCAGGTAAAGATCAGAATCGGTTGGGTGGATATTATACACAAGAAGATATCAAAGAAATAATTGCTTATGCAAAAGTAAGGAATGTAGAGATCATTCCTGAAATAGAATTTCCGGCCCACATGCTTTCTGCGGTTGCAGCCTATCCTTGGTTGAGTTGTAAAGGTGAGCCCCGTGAAGTTCCAAGCCAACATTTCATCAGTCGCGATCTGCTTTGCGTCGGGAAAGAATCTTCTTATCAGTTCTTGCAAGATGTATTGGATGAGACTGTAAACCTGTTTCCTTCTCATTATATTAATATAGGTGGAGATGAAGCAGTTTATGACAATTGGGAAACATGCCCAAAATGTCAGCAGGTAATGAAGGATAATGGATTGACTAAAGCTTCAGACCTTCAAGGGTATTTGACCAATCAAGTCTTACACATGATGAAGGAAAAAGATCGGACTGTCATTGGATGGGAAGAGATTATTCAACGTGGTAAACTTGATGATCAAGTAGTTGCATTGTTCTGGCATAATGAAAAAGATACCATTCAAGCCGTAGAACACGATCATTTGGCAATTCTTACGCCGGCAACACATGCCTACTTGGATTTTCCGGAAAGTAAAACTCCTGGAGAAGTCAAGGCTGCCACTTGGATGCCTCCAATTTCCGTAGAAAAAAGTTATTCTCTAAATGCAAAAGACTACGCACCGGGTTCACATGTTTTGGGTGTACAAGGCTGTTTCTGGTCTGACCAGTTTATTCATGGAACGATTCTACAAGAGATTACCCCACTCAACGAAAACCGGTCAGAGAATTATGCCGAATATTTAACTTTTCCACGTCTGTTAGCTTTGGCTGAAGTAGGTTGGACAAAACAAAATCTACGGGAATACAATGATTTTGCACAGCGTCTAAAGTACCACTATGCACGTCTGGATCAGAAAGGATGTAATTATCGTGTTCCGGAACCGACTATTGTTTCGATGAAAGAGTCGGATAACGGTGAAATAACATTTACTTTGGCAGGGAGTGTTGCTGGGGCTCCAATTCGTTACACAACGGACGGAAGTTATCCGACAATCCATTCTCCACTTTATACATCACCTGTAAAAGTTGAAAGTAAAAATGATTTTCGGGCAATGACCGTGGTTTCTAATCGGCATTATTCATTGCCAATCTATTTTGCTAATGATTATTCCCAATATAAAGAGTTTGGGCAGTTTACTGAAGAATGGAGACCAACCGTCGTTTTAGCCGATCAAATTGCCCCCTGGAAAATAGATGCGACCGGAAAAATAGCAGGAAACGGAACCTATGAAGTGACATTCATCCAAACAAGTGGAGATAATAATCTGCAGATCCAAAGCATGAAAGTGCTCAAACGAGATGAACTTTTGGATAATCAGGAACAAACACAAACCGTAACACGGGAGAAAAAGGTGACATTCCGTTTCCAGATTAATTCATTTGAGGCAGGAACACCTTTCTATCTAGAACCTCAAATGGCTGGACAAGGGGGTAATGATACCAAAGGTCTTGTATTTATCCGTAAAATTACAGAGTAATACTTTGCTTAAACCTCATTATCAGGAGTTTTTTGAAGAAAATCCTAACATGAGGATATAAGGAGATCACCAAAAACAGAAAAACTGAGTTTCTGAAACATATAGAGACTCAGTTTTTCTGTTTTCAAAGAATTTGAAGTATTTCGTAAAGAGTTACATTCACACGAGCAACTCTTTCCTGAAGAGTTAAAATTTTAGACTTCTAATGCTCCAATAATTTCTTTTACGGAACGGAAACCATGGCGATCACAGTAGTCATTAATTCCATCTATTACTTTAATAGAGACTGTAGGATCTACAAAGTTATAGGTACCGATTTGAATTGCTGTTGCTCCAGCTAACATAAATTCTACCGCATCCTTCCAATTGGAAATACCGCCCAAACCTATGATCGGAATGTTCAAAACTTTAGCAGTCTGCCATACCATTCGCAGGGCAACGGGCTTCACACAAGGACCCGAAAGCCCACCAGTTATTGTAGATAAAACGGGTTTTCGTTTCTCTGCATTGATAGCCATACCCATCATCGTATTGATCATAGAAACAGCATCTGCACCTTCTGCTTCCACAGCCCGAGCGATCTCTGTTATATCCGTTACATTCGGAGAAAGTTTTACAATAAGGGTCTTCGGATAAGCTTTACGAACTGCACGGACAACCTCTGCTGCTCCATGAGCTGTCACACCAAAAGCCATACCTCCCTGCTTGACATTCGGACAAGAAATATTCAGCTCAATCGCCGGAATCCGATCCAGTTCAGCTATTTTTTCGGCACATTCTACGTAAGTTTCAACCGAAGAACCGCTCACATTCACAATCATATTCGTATCAATATCCTTGATTTCGGGATAGATATGATCGGCAAAATATTGAGCACCTTTATTCTGTAGTCCGACAGCATTAAGCATTCCCGACGGGGTTTCTGCCATTCTCGGATACAGATTACCCTCACGAGGTTGTATAGTTGTTCCTTTTACAAAAATACCTCCTAAACGGGAAATATCAATAAAATCAGCATATTCAATGCCATATCCAAACGTTCCCGATGCAGTCATTACCGGATTCTTCAACTGCAAATTTCCAATATTTACACTTAGTTCAGCCATGATAATTTCTCGATATTAAAAACAGGTCCTTCTGTACATACACACACATGGTGTTCATCTTTAGTCTTCTCTACACAACAAAGACAAGCACCAATACCACAAGCCATTGTATTCTCTAAAGAGACTTCACAAGCAATAGATTCCGCAGCTGCATATTTAGCAACTGCCATCATCATAGGCTTAGGTCCACAGGTATAAATCTGGTCAAAATGAACGGATTTCAATATAGAATGATTAGTGACATAGCCTTTTTCCCCCATCGAACCATCTTCGGTTGTGACATATACCTGTCCGTATTGCTCAAACAAGTCCAACTGGAGCAAATCATTCTTAGAACGGGCACCCAACAAGAATGTGGGTTCATATCCCATCTCTTTCAGACGAGCTCCCCAATATAACATCGGGGCTGTACCGACACCACCACCTATTAAAAGTAACTTCTTCGATTCTCCTGGATTAGGCAAAGAAAATCCATTTCCCAATGGCAGTACAATGTTAATTAAATCACCGGTTTTTGCTTCAGCTAATTTACGAGTTCCATCACCCACCAACTGAATCAGCAGCCATAGTTCATTCGTCTGTTTATCAACAAAATTAACTGAAATCGGACGTCTAAGAAAAGTTGTAGCAGAATTAGGCACACGCACTTGGACGAACTGACCAGGATTCATATCTGGCAATGGAAGATCTGCTGTAAGCTTTAGCAGACAATAATTATGATGAAGCCGACAATTGTCCGTCACCTTCATATCAAGCATACATTTCTTCATATATAAATGATTACAAAGTTTTCATGCAAAGATACGAAAGAAACCCATATAATTACAGGATTCACCTATGTGAAGAATAATTATTCAGACTCCTGTTTTTCCGGAACAAACGTATCATATGTATTGTCCGAATAAAAAACCATGATTTTACTCACTGTTTTGGAAGGCCTTTCTACTGAAACAGCCCATGCTTTTTCTGAATTTTCTAATTCTTTTCGAGATTCTTGAAAAGGAAGCTCCTGATGACCCTCTGGTACTACTTGTATCTGAGGGGGATTTTTAGCGATATTATCTGCAGCCTCCATAGCAGGAGTATTATCACGAAGCATTTCGCCTTTTCCTAACAATAACCAATCCGGATTAATTTGCGGATAACGATGTAAAATCTTCGTCATCACATCCAGACTAGGATTATTCCTTCCTGAAATTATATGTGACATAGCTGCACGCTGAATTCCTATCGCACTTGCAAACTGTGCTTGCCCCATACGTTCGCATTCCATGATCTTTATAATCCGCTCTTTCATATTTGTAGCTTCAGATTCTATATTATCTGCCATTTTGACCTATTTTTTAATTCAAAACGTACTATTTTTTATATGATACAAAGATAAACAATTCTTGTAAACGAACAAATATATATTTATAAATTTATACATATACATTTCTATTGCAAATAATACAATTGTATTCAATATCACTTGTATCCATTTATATACAGATTAAAGTGATTATATAGGAATATTAGATAATAATTTGGTATATAGAGTATTATATTACACAAAACAACTATAAATATAGAATTGTATCCATAGAATTATACTATCATCCCCATATATTTTATGTATTACTCTAGCTATATTTTGTATAATACTGGATTCTTATTTATTACTTCATACAAATAAGAATCCTACTTCTACCCTACTTTTCTTTTGTAAACATATAGTATTGTAAACAAAAATATTATTTTATACACGATATATTCAGTGAGTAAATATATTATTGTATACTTATTTTACTCTTTATCTATATTATACATTTGTATATTGTTCCAATTTTGTGTATTATTGTAGAATAACTCTTTCTTTAAGGGAATACATAACTGACAAAATGACATTGCTTATTCAATAATGATTATGTAAAAGATTAATCTTCGAAGCAGAATATTCTTAACCCCTGAATTTGGACGATATTTCCGAACAATAGTAGAGTTTATTTCAAATATTCAAATTTTGAAGGGGATAAAACCGGGATAACAAGTAGAAAATCAAAGAAAAAGGACTATTTTTCTATTCGTTTGAAATTGAAGAAAACAGAAAAATAGTCCTTATCTATAAAATAATCTGATCAGAGAATTCTCTTTTAGTGTAAAATTTTGTAGAGAAGAAATTTCATGATTTCACCATCACTAGCCGATGAATTTTCAACACCTTTTGATTGTGCGTCGGCCGATCTTATGTCAGCAATAATATTGAAAACTTTCATGGCCGAATAATTCTTCAGTCCGAAGGTGTAATCTTTCAGTTGAAAATTGGCTCGTAATCCCAATGCCGTCATCAGTCCGCTTTCCGATCTATCTTTGGTATAATAACAAATCAACAGATTTGAGAAATAGTTAAATAATACAGCAAGGGTCACTTGTATCGGATTGTTTTTAGGATTGTCACTGAAGTATTGAATAATCCGATTAGCCTTTAATACATCTCTCGTTGAAACAGCACGCAGAAGCTCGAAGTTATTGTATTCTTTGCTGATTCCTACATGTTGTTCTACTAATTCTGGAGTGACGCGATTTAAGCCTTTTTCCGCCAAAATAATTCCCAGCTTATCTAATTCCTTATCCAATCGATTTAAATCGTTTCCAAGGCAATCAGAAAGCATTTGGGAGGCTTTTGGATCAATTGCAATAGATCGTGCCTGAAGAATACTTGTGATAAAGGCAGACATTTTATACTCCGGAATTTTCTTTGACTCAAATAAAAGTCCGTTACTCTCTACTGCCGAAGCCAACGCTTTCCGTCTGTCGAGTGTTTTATATTTATAATTAATCACCAAGACTGTAGATGCCAAAGGCTTCTTTACATAAGTTGCCAGTAATTCTATGTCGCGCATCTGCTGAGCCTCACGAACAACGATCAACTGGTATTCCGACATCATCGGGAATCTTCGTGCAGCATTAATGACTGAGACTGCATCCGTCTCAGCACCATAAAGCAATAGCTGATTGAAATCCTTTTCCGACTCATCCAGCACAGTAGCCATCAACAGATCCGTCAGCTTGTCTATGAAAAAAGGTTCTTCACCCATGAGAACATAAACAGGACTGAAGCGTCTGCTTTTTATATCACGGCATATTTTGTCAAACGTATATTCTTTTTTTGCCATACAAGTTTACCAGCTGAAAAGGATGTGTTGAATAGTTTTCTTCTCGTCGATAATCTGCTTCAAAGACTCCATGCCCAAATGAACATGTTCTTCTACAAAGAGGCGGGTTACTTCTTTATCACTTTCTTCTGTCTTAATTCCATTTTCCTCCATAGGCTTATCTGATATCATAAGTAAAGCACCTGTCGGAATTTTGTTCGCAAAACCGGCTGTCAACAATGTTGCAGTTTCCATATCAATCCCTGTTGCATGCGTCTTTTTCAAGTAATCTTTAAACTCCGAATCATACTCCCATACCCTTCGATTTGTCGTATAAACCGTACCAGTCCAATAATCTCGACCGTGATCCCGAATGGCTGAAGAGATGGCACGTAACATGGAAAATGCAGGAAGAGAAGGAACTTCGGGCGGCAAATATTCATTGGATGTACCTTCTCCGCGAATAGCAGCAATCGGAAGCAAATAGTCTCCTAAATTATTTACTTTTTTCAAGCCTCCACATTTCCCCAAGAACAAAACAGCATCTGGCTTTATGGCCGAAAGCAAGTCCATAATCGTTGCAGCGTTCGAACTTCCCATTCCAAAATTTATGATTGTTATCCCATCTGCGGCCGCATTAGGCATAGAACCTTTTAATCCTAAAATAGGAACATGATAATATTCGGCAAAGATCTCTACATACTTGGTAAAATTGGTTAGCAAGATATGTTTTGTAAAATCTTCCAGTTTCCTCTCCGTATAACGGGGTAACCAATTTTCCACAATTTCCTGTTTCGTCTTCATATCAGCTTTCTCCTTTTAGATTCATGCACTTTCTCTTTTTCACAAAAACAAATGTACAATAAAAATAGAAATCTGATCAATCAAACAGTCAGTAAATATGGTTCATTCCGATTTATTCTTTACATTTGTGTGTATTTAACGGATTTATATGGACAAATTAGCATTACCCGAATTTCAGGTTCGCCTCTCAGAAAAAGACGGGAAAACATTTATTTTTGACAAGGTACGGAAAAAGCATGTAGCACTAACACCCGAAGAATGGGTACGGCAGCACTTCGTGAATTATTTAATAACAGCAAAGCATTACCCCATTGAAACAATCTCAAACGAAGTTGCGATTAAGCTCCATAACACATCCAAGCGTTGTGACACGGTTATTTTTAATACAATGCTCGAGCCATTTATCATCGCAGAATACAAAGCTCCACACATCGAAATAACAGAAGAAGTCTTTCAACAAATTCTCCGTTATAATATGTCACTGCATGCCCGGTATTTGATCGTCAGCAACGGACTAAAACATATCTGTTGTCAAATTGATTATATTCAACAAACATACAAATTTCTTAAAGAAATCCCGACATACGAAGAAGCTATAAAATAAATCAATTTGAATTATTATTTTTCCAACAAACAAAACTCTCGAGAATTCAATCCGATCCTCGTATGAATCAAAATGGATTCTCGAGAGAATCAAATAAGAAATCTTATATATCAAAAAAAGCAGATCATGAGGATACAAAAAAAGCCAGACATCCAATCAGAGACATCTGGCTTTAAATAAAAAATTTCTTTTATCACCACCCACTAATAAGGCTTATTGTCACTCCACACTCATTGCTCTTTCTTTATTAGAGGAAGCAAGAAAGCTAATCGAATCAGTCGGGTATTGTCCTAAAGCCTCTTTATCAAGATTCATAGAACTATCCAATCCAAACTGATAATCACGTTCTCTTTTTTCATCTTGATCGAAGAATAAAGAGTAAATCAGAATTACTGCAAAAAAAGATAATATCAATGGTTTCATAAGCTATTCTATTTATAATTCTTTATTAGCTTAGATGTAATATAAACGTAAAATGCTGCACGATTATTGTACTTTTATTCAAAAAACGGTTAAATTTAGAGAGTAGCCTATGTCATAAGATAAAAAAGGATGTGGTCTCTGATGATCACATCCTCTTTTAATAAGTTCTGAATCTGTTTACTTATCTGATTAACCACCAAAGTTATCAAAATGCAACATCTCCATCGGAACACCCAGACTGTCAAGCATATTTTCTACAGCCTTTGACATCGGGCCCGGACCACACATGTAGTATTCAATATCTTCAGGAGCTTCATGATCTTTCAGATACGTATTGTAAATTACCTGATGAACGAAACCGGCTGTGTACTTAACGCCAGCTGCATCAGCGGCAGGATCCGGACGGTCAAGCGCCAAGTGGAAAGTAAAGTTCGGGAATTCCTTTTCCAGATCCAAGAAATCCTGCAAATAGAAGACCTCATTTAAAGCACGAGCTCCGTAGAAGTAAGACATCTTACGGTCTGTTGTTTTCAAAGTCTTCATCATATGCATGATCTGAGCACGCAACGGAGCCATACCAGCACCACCACCAATCCACATCATCTCACGCTTAGAATCAAAGATAGGATGGAAATCACCATAAGGACCACTCATCGTAACCTTATCACCCGGCTTCAGCGTAAAGATATAAGAAGAAGCTATACCTGGCATTACATCCTGGAAACCTACCTGAGGTTTCGGTTTGAAAGGAGGTGTTGCAATACGAACCGTCAACATGATACGGTCACCTTCTGCAGGATAGTTAGCCATAGAATAAGCACGGATTGTAGGTTCGTCATTTTTACATTTCAAACCAAACAAGCCGAACTTCTGCCAAGCTGGCAAATATTCATCTCCAATTAAGCTCTTATCAATATCTTTGTCATAGTCCATTGAGTATGCCGGAATCTTAATCTGAGCATAAGATCCAGGAATAAAGTCCATGTGCTCGCCCTTAGGCAACTGAACAATAAACTCTTTGATAAAAGTAGCTACGTTCTTATTAGAAATAACTTCGCATTCCCATTCCTTAACACCTAATACTTCTTCAGGAACTTTTACCTGCATATCTTCCTTTACCTTACACTGGCAAGCCAAACGCCAATGTTCTTTCTGCTGTTTGCGAGAGAAAAAGCCTTTTTCAGTAGGCAGAATTTCACCGCCACCTTCAAGTACTTGTGCACGGCACTGGCCACATTTACCACCACCACCACAGGCTGAAGACAGAAAGACACCGCCACTCTGTAAAGCTCCTAACAGAGTTCCTCCAATAGGTGTTTCAATTTCTTTTTCTCCATTTACCTTCAGCTTAACATTTCCTGAAGGAACCAATTTTGCTTTAGCGTACAACAAAGCACCTACCAGTATCATTGTAACAATAAGGAAAACAACTGCACTGGCAATGATTGTAAGTCCGCCCGACATTAATAAAATCATATCTTAATTTATCTTTAATGCGTTAATACTTAAATCTTCAAACCTGAGAAGCACATAAATGCCATACCCATCAAACCAGTAATGATAAAGGTAATACCTAAACCTTTCAATGGTTTTGGAACATCTGAATAAGCAAGTTTCTCACGAATGGCAGCCATACCCACAATAGCAAGCATCCATCCAATACCTGAACCTAAACCATAGATTGTTGCAACACCCACATTCGGGAATGCCTTTTGCTGCATAAACAAAGAGCCTCCTAAAATAGCACAGTTTACAGCGATCAACGGCAAGAAGATACCCAGAGAAGAATAAAGAGCCGGAGCAAATTTTTCAACGACCATTTCAACCAACTGAGTAAAAGATGCAATAATTGCGATAAAGAGGATGAATGCCAAGAAGCTCAAATTTACATCAGCAAACTGAGGCCCTAACCAAGACAAAGCTCCTTCCTTCAGTACATAATTCTCAAGCATATAATTGATCGGCAGTGTACATACCAACACGAATGTAACTGCGATACCTAATCCCATGGCAGTCTTTACGTTCTTTGATACAGCCAAGAATGAACACATACCCAGATAGTATGCGAAAATCATGTTGTCAACAAAGATCGAGCGGACAAACGTACTTAATAATTCTTCCATTCTTTTCTTAATTTATAATGGTTATCATTAGTTTTCCTGGAGTTCCTTGTTACGAGAACGATGAACCCAAATTATCACAGCTATAACAATCAATGCCATCGGAGGCAAGATCATCAATCCGTTATTGACATAACCGAAATCATAGAATGCCTGCGGAATAACCTGCAATCCGAAAAGTGTTCCTGAACCCAGTAATTCGCGGAAGAAACCTACAATAACAAGAATAACGGCATATCCCAAACCATTACCAATACCATCCAAGAATGATTCCCAAGGTCCATTACCCAATGCGAAGGCTTCCAAACGTCCCATCAAGATACAGTTAGTAATGATCAAACCAACAAATACAGACAATTGCTTATTTACATCATAAGCAAACGCTTTCAATACTTCACTGGCAATTGTTACCAAAGCAGCAACAACTACTAACTGAACAATAATACGAATCCGGTTCGGGATTGTATTTCTCAACAATGAAATGATTACGTTGGCAAAAGCAACTACTGCAGTAACAGAAATACCCATTACCAATGCAGGTTCTAACTTTGAAGTTACACCTAAAGCAGAACAAATACCCAACATCTGAATAATAACCGGGTTATTTATGCTTAACGGGCCAACTAAAACTTCTTTATTCTTTTTAGATAATAATCCCATTTTCTTCTTACTCTTTTGAAGTTAAAAATTTCTCATAGCCTTTCAGACTATCGAAAAGCATTTTGCTTACGCCTTGGCTGGTAATTGTACCACCTGAAATTCCATCAACGTAATCTTGTCCTTCGGCAGTCTTTCCATGTTTAACGACAGCAATTGATTTGAATGTACTATCTTTAAATATCTGTTTTCCGGCAAACTGACCGCTAAATGCTGGTTTAGTAATTTCAGCACCCAAACCCGGAGTTTCACCTTGGTGGCTGAAGTCCGCACCGTAAACAGTATTCTTGTCGTCATTTACTGAAAGGTATCCCCACAGAGGTCCCCATAATCCTGCACCGTGTAATGCCATAATATACTTTGTCTGGCCATCCACATTGGCAACAAATACAGGGTAAGCATCAGCAACTTCACCAACAAAAGCATCACCCTCTACCTTTTCACCATTAGCATTTACCAAGAAAGCTTCTTTGATCAATTCATTATATTTTGCTTCAGCTTCATTGGCTTTAACAGAGACATTAATTGAACGTAATATCTGCTGGCGCTTGTCATTATCTTCATTTTTCTTTTGATAAGAACGTAATGACTGAGAAGTAAAGGCCAAAACAACTGCTACCAATACAACCATTACGGCAGCATAAACTATTGTATATACATTACTGTCTCTATCCAAACCTTTCTTTGCATTATCCTTTACTTCTTCAAATTCGGAAGCAGGGGCCTGACAAACAGGACATGTAGCCGGAGCCTTATCTCCTTCGTGGACATAGCCACACACTTTACATCTGAATTTCTTTGTAGCCATATTCCTTTTCTTATTTATTCAATTTAACACGGTTAATACGACGGTTAATGTTTGCTTCAACTACATAGTAGTCGATCAGCGGAGCAAATACGTTCATCAACAGAATTGCCAACATCATACCTTCAGGATAACCAGGGTTCAATACACGAATGATTATTGCCATCGCACCAACCAATAAACCATAAATATATTTACCAGTTTCAGTACGAGCAGAAGTTACCGGGTCTGTTGCCATGAATACTGCACCAAATGCAAATCCTCCAAGGAACAAGTGATCAACCGGAGATACAGTCATTACAACAGTTGTTCCGATCATGTTGAAGATTGCTGTCATAGCAGCACCACCTACAAATACAGAGAACATTGTTTTCCAGCTGGCAATACCTGTTACTAACAAAATAACCGCACCAATCAAAATTGCGATCACTGAAGTTTCACCTATTGATCCCGGTATCAATCCAACGAAGTAATCCCATGTTGAAATCTGATTTCCCAACACATCGACTACATGGAAATTACCGATCATTTCTTTTCCTGCGATAGCAATCTGTCCCAGAGGTGTTGCTCCTGAGAAACCATCTACTACCTGTCCGGCTCCAAGTCCGAAAGTATCAGATGTACGAACGAATACTTGATCACCAGACATCGCTGCCGGATATGCAAAGAACAAGAAAGCACGAGTTACCAATGCTACATTAAATACATTGTAACCGGTACCACCAAATACTTCTTTCGCAAAAATCACAGCAAAAGCTGTAGCGACTGCAATCATCCACAGCGGAGTATCAACCGGAACAATCATCGGGATCAAAATACCTGATACCAGGAATCCTTCCTGAATTTCTTCCTTCTTCCACTGGGCTACCATAAATTCAATACCCAAACCTACTACATAAGAAACGATAATCTTAGGCAGGACAGCCAGGAAACCAAAAATAAATGTCATCCAGAAACCCGGATCTGAACCAACAGCCAGGTTATGCTGATAACCTACATTATACATACCAAAAAGCAAAGCAGGCAACAAAGCAATGATCACAACGGTCATTGTACGCTTTGAATCGATGCTGTCGTGAATATGCACGCCTGTCTTGGACGTCGTATTCGGAACGAACAAAAATGTTTCGAATCCATCAAATACAGAACGGAACATCGCCAGCTTTCCGCCTTCCTCGAAGTTAGGCTTAATCTTGTCGAGATAATTCCTTAACGCTTTCAATGTTTTATGATTTTAATGTTATTAATTCATTTCTTTATACAGCAAGTTCAAGCCGTTTCTAACGATCTGCTGCAATTCAATCTTGGATGTGTCAACGAACTCACACAATGCAAAATCTTCCGGAGCCACTTCATAAACACCCAAATTCTCCATCTTATCGATATCGAATGTGATGATTGCTTTCAGCAAATATTCCGGCATGATGTCCATTGGGAATACTTTATCGTATTCGTTTGACATGATCATGGCACGCTTACCACCCTTAATACGGGCATCGATTACATATTCTTTGCCTTTACCAACCAACCATGTAAAGTATGAGTGACTTGTACTATATTTACCAAAACCAAGAGTTCCCCAACCTAAGAATTCATGTACATCATCACCTTCCGGGATAACAGTAACCTGGCAATCATAAGCGCCTAAATAGCTGTCCATAGAAACCTTTGTTCCTGTCAGCACATTACCGCTGATCAGACGAAAATGTTCACCAACCTTTACTTTATCACCCAAAATACTTTCAATCGTACAACCGGCGATAACCTTTACATAACCCTGCTGAGTTGTTTCAGAACCTGTAACAGCTACCAGACGAGTGAAATCAGCAACGCCCTTGTTGAAAAGACGTCCCATTAAAATAACGTCTGTTGCATTAACGGTCCATACTACTTCTCCTTTGTTAACCGGCTTGATGTGGTTAATCTGTACGCCAACATTTCCTGCAGGATGCGGACCTTCAAATTCAACTGTTTCAACGCCTGTTACTTTTACGGCAGAACCTTTCTTTACTCCCACATAAACTTTACCGTTTGTCAATTTTGACAATGCAGTAAGACCTGCCTGTAAATCTGCTTCCTGTCCTTTTACCAAGAAGTCAAAGTTAGGGGCTAAGGGTGCAGAATTGAATGCAGTAACGAAGATATCCCGTGGAGAATCACTCGGAGAAGCAACGATATCGTACGGACGTTGTTTGATAAACGGCCACATACCTGCGTTCAAAAGTGTTTCTTTCACCTCCTCTGCTTTCAGAGATGCCACATTCTTCTTGCCGAAATCCTCGTACTCAATCTGAGCGTCTGGTGTTACCACAATGCTTAACACTTTACGCTTCTCACCACGGTTTACGGCAGCTACTTCACCACTCACTGGTGAAACGAACTTGATTTCGGGGCGGTTCTTATCAACCATTAATGCAGAACCAGCTTTGACCTTATCGCCCGGGCGAACCAACACTTTCGGAAGAATGCCAGTGTAATAATCCGGAACGATTGCATAAGATGCACTCTTTCCAGCATTTAGCATTGTTTCCGAAGCCTTGCCCTTCAGATTAATGTCTAAACCCTTTTTAATCGTAATCACATTTGCCATGATATAACTAAAATTGTTTAATGTAATTTTCTGCAAAAGTAACCATTTTTTCAGGTTTTTCAGCAGTTATTTCCAAATTATTACTGAAAAAATTCTGTATTAAAAATAGATTTCTCAAGATGAATGATTTATTTCTGTTTCTTCTGCCTCACAGGAGGTAAAAAACATTTCTTGTTGAGATTTTTCTTTGGAGAATGTGAAATAAGTACAGACTGCTTCCGTACATATTTCCTTGGACGAATTATAGATAGTAGCCTTTACGAGTATAATATTACGTTTCTGCTCCTGAATGGACGCCCTTATTTCGAGAAGTGTATCATTAGTTGAGATAGACTTACGATAACGTGTTTCCATTTTAGATGTCACTCCGGTTGTCTGTAATTTACGGACAATCACCCAAGCACATATTTCATCCAGTAAAACGGCTTGGATTCCTCCATGCAAAGTATCTAACCAACCTTGATATTCCGGCTTCGGTTTCCAAAAACTGACGATTTCATCACCGTCTTCATAAAATTCCATTTTTACTCCCATCGGATTTTCAGGAGAACATCCGAAGCAATAGTAGCCTTTCAAACCTTTCCAGGGGTTGATTATTTTCTTCATAAGCACTCGTTTTTGGCATCAACTGAAATTCAGTGTAAAAATAATAACTTTTTTAATGAAGCCTACTATAACTGTCTATTTTTAACGCAAAAAAGAAGAGACATATTTCTTGTTTTCGGTTTCGGCGAAATATTTATTCAAAACTCACGAGAATCAATCTTGAATCCCGTGAGTTTTGCATCCGATTCTAACGAGAATCAAATTGGAAAATGTACCATCCGATCAGTCGCTCATCTTCCATCAGTATTTCTTGAATACGTATCGTTTTCCTTCGCTTGATAATATCAGCTGTGTATTGCTCACTTTCTCCACCGTGAAATCGCGGGTGGCTTCTGTCCAATCCGTATAAGGTAAAAACTCCTGAACCGGACGAGGATCTGATAATAACTGCAATGTCAACTGATCCCCTTCATAAAAGTTATATCCATACGAATAACGATAGTTGTCCGAACTCCGGTCATAAATCTGATATTGGAACAAAGTTGTCTGAAAGTTATACCATACCGTGTCAACAGTAGCTACATTTCCTTCAGATTCAATCTGATTCAACTGCCACTTCCCTTCCAGATTTGTCGTCATCGTATCGCAAGCACCCAACCCGAGTAAAGCACTTATCGCTATTATCAAGCTTTTCTTCATATTAATTAAATAACTCCTTTTGTACTAGGCAAATTATAATGATAGATATCCCGCCGAACCGCCATTTTGATAGACCGGGCCAATGCCTTGAAAATACCTTCTATCTTGTGATGTTCGTTGGTACCTTCCGCTTTGATGTTTAGGTTCATCCGTGCCGCATCACTCAGACTCTTAAAGAAATGCAGGAACATTTCGGTCGGCATATCTCCTATTTTTTCCCGATGAAATTCGGCATCCCATACCAGCCAGGGACGACCTCCGAAATCCAAAGCCACACTACATAAACAATCATCCATCGGTAATGTATAACCATAACGCTCGATCCCCCGTTTGTCTCCGAGTGCTTTTGCCAAAGCTTCACCCAAAGCTATCGCCGTATCTTCAATGGTATGATGTTCATCTACGTTTAAGTCGCCTTTCACTTGGATCGTCAAATCCATTCCGGAATGCTTTCCAATCTGGTCTAGCATATGATCGAAAAAGCCTAATCCCGTAGAAATCGACGTTTTTCCCTTTCCATCAAGGTTCAAAGATACAAAAATATCTGTTTCTTTGGTTACCCGTTTGACTTCTGCACATCTTTCGCCCGCAAAAAGGAACTCGGCTATCCGATCCCAATCATTCGTAACAAGCACTGGCTGAATATCTTCATGTCCTGCCAGAATTTCTGCGGTGGAATCGTCATTTTCATGCAGCCAGATACCTTTTGCTCCCAAATTACGGGCTAATTCCATATCCGTCAGCCGATCTCCGATCACATAACTGTTTGCCAAATCATATTCACCCGACAAATATTTCCCCAACATACCGGTCCGAGGTTTCCGATTCGGTGAATTTTCTTCCGGAAACGAGCGATCAATCAGAATATCATCAAAAACCACGCCTTCACCGGCCAACGTTTTCAACATCAAATTATGTACCGGCCAAAATGTATCTTCTGGGAAAGAAGATGTTCCCAATCCGTCCTGGTTGGTTACCATCACAAACTCAAAATCCAGTTGTTTCCGGATGAAGAACAAATTCCGCATCACTTTGGGATAGAATTCCAGCTTTTCGAAACTATCCATCTGGTAATCAACAGGTGGTTCAATAACCAACGTACCATCCCGATCGATAAAAAGGGCTCTTTTCTTCATCTTATATGGATTTAAGGGCATTCAATAAAGCAGTATTCTCATCTTCTGTTCCAACCGTAATACGAAGACAACCCGCACAAAGCGCTACCTTATTCCGGTTTCGAACGATAATACCTTGTTCTACCAACTTTTGATAAACCTGATCGGCATTACCTACATCTGTCAGAATAAAGTTCGCATCCGTCGGATAAATCTTCTTCACCAACGGTATGGCTGATAACTCCTGCTGCATCCGTGTACGTTCAGAAAGGATTAAAGTAAGTTGCGACTTCATCGCTTCCTGATTGTCCAGAATCTCCCAAGCCTTCTCCTGTGTCAGCTGATTGACATTATAGGGATACTTGATTTTATTCAATACCGAAATAATCTCAGCAGACGCAAAAGCCATACCTAAACGGATTCCGGCAGCGCCCCATGCTTTGGATAAGGTCTGAAACACAACCAGATTGGGGTATTTACTTAAATCTTTAGTAAAAGAAGGAGAAGAAGAGAAATCAATGTAGGCTTCGTCTATCACCACAATGCCTTCGAACGTATCTAATAGCTGATAGATATCATTCCGATTCAGACTATTGCCCGTCGGATTATTGGGAGAACACAGATAAATTGCTTTCACCGAATCATCAATCTGTGAGAGAAAAGCAGGCATGTCGATTTGGAAATCCGGAGTTAATTTCACTTTTCTACACGCCACATGATTGATTTCTGCCGCAACCTGATACATACCATAAGTAGGATCCAAGGTAAGGATTGCATCTTTTCCTGGCTCACAAAAAGCACGCATGATTAAATCAATCGGCTCATCGCTACCGTTTCCTAACAGAATACATTCCTTGGGAACACCTTTTATGGCCGAAACCTTTTCTTTTAATCGCCATTGCATCGGATCCGGATAGCGGTTATAGGGTGCATTATACGGATTTTCGTTGGCATCCAAAAAGACAGATGCTGTTCCATGAAACTCATCCCGGGCGGATGAATAGGGTTTCATCTCCCGAATATTCGGGCGAACCCAAGCATTTACGTCAAATGTTTTATTTGTATTCATAAGGCATTCAGTCTAACGGTTACTGCATTACGGTGAGCTTCCAGTTCCTCATTGGCTGCCATCGTACGGATGGTATCTCCCAATTGGCGGATTCCATCCGCACTGATTTCCTGGAATGTCATCTTCTTGATAAAGCTATCCAAATTAACGCCACTATAAGCATGGGCATATCCATTAGTCGGCAACGTATGATTCGTACCTGAAGCATAATCGCCTGCACTTTCCGGCGTATAAGGTCCCATAAATACACTTCCCGCATTCTGGATCTTTTCGGCGATTTCACCGTAATCGCGGGTTTGAATAATCAGATGTTCCGGGGCATAATAATTGGTGAAGTCAATCACTTCCTGCGTATTCTTCAATACAATGATACGACTGTGGGCCAAAGCCTTCTCGGTAATTTCCAGACGAGGCAAACGTTTCAGCTGTTCTTCGATGGCTTTTACGACAGGTTCTACTATTGCTTCAGTTGTTGTTACCAAAATAGCCTGACTGTCAACTCCATGTTCGGCTTGTGAGAGAAAATCGGCCGCAATAAAGTCAGGATTAGCGAATTCATCGGCAATTACTTCTACTTCCGAAGGTCCGGCGGGCATATCAATGGCCACTTCTTTCAGGCTAACCCATTGTTTGGCAGCTGTTACATACTGATTTCCGGGACCAAATATCTTATAGACCTTCGGTATGGATTCCGTTCCGTATGCCATCGCTGCAATGGCCTGGCTACCTCCGACTTTACAAATCTTGTTTACACCGGCAACTTTAGCTGCAAACAAAATGGCCGGATGTATCTTTCCCGTTTTAGAAGGCGGTGTACATAAAACGATCTCCTTGCAACCGGCAATCTGAGCCGGAACTGCCAGCATCAATACGGTAGAAAACAACGGAGCCGTTCCGCCGGGAACGTATAAACCAACCTTTTCGATTGGAACAGCTTTCTGCCAACAGACAACTCCCGGAGCTGTCTGGATCTTTTTCCCTTCAAAGCGTTGGGAAGCGTGGAAGGTTTCTATATTCTCTTTTGCTGTCCGAATAGCTTGTTTCAAGTCTTCAGAAACCAGACTTTCAGCTTCGGCTATTTCTTCTTCTGATACTAAGAGGTCGGTCAAATCGACTTTATCGAATTGCTTTTCATACTTGCGGATAGCCGCATCACCATTTATGCGGACATCATCCAGTACCTGACGAACGGTGTCAAACAAAGTACTGACATCCATCGTCGCACGTTTGGAAATATTCTTCCATTCGGTGTATTCAGGGTATTTTATTATTTCCATACCTATACCTATTATAATATCATTTTCTCGATTGGCAATACCAAGATTCCTTCTGCACCCAAGGATTTCAGTTTCCCGATGATTTCCCAGAAATGTTTCTCGGCTATCACCGACTGAACCGAAACCCATTCACCGTTTGCCAAAGGAGTTACGGTCGGGCTCTTCATTCCTGGCAATACCTCGATGATTTCGTCTAATTTATCTTTCGGAGCATTCAAAAGTACATATTTTTTCCCTTCTGCCATCTGGATGGCTTCGAAGCGGAACAATAATTCATTCAGGATTTCCCGTTTCTCGTCGGTTAGGTCTTTATTTCCGATCAACAAGGCCTCGCTTTGCATGACAACTTCAACTTCTTTCAGTTGGTTACTTACCAACGTACTGCCGGAGCTGACAATATCGAAGATTGCATCAGCCAATCCAATGCCCGGAGCTATTTCTACCGATCCGGTAATTACGTGAGTGTTGGCTTTGATTCCTTTCTCCTGCAAGAAAGTCTTCAGGATTCCCGGATAAGAAGTTGCAATCGTTTTACCTTCAAACCAGGTAACTCCATTATAATCTTCGTCTTTGGGAATCGCCAAAGAGAGACGGCACTTACTGAATCCCAAGCGTTTGATCAGTTCGGCTTCCGATCCCTTTTCCACATATTCGTTTTCACCGACAATACCGACATCGGCCGTTCCGTTGGCAACCGATTGTGGAATATCATCATCCCGTAAGAAAAGTACTTCAACCGGGAAATCCTTTGCCGAAAGAAGCAACGTTCTTTTGGCTTTGTTCAGTTTGATACCGGCTTCTTCCAGAAGCATCATTGTCTCGTCATACAAGCGTCCTTTCGACTGTACTGCAATTCGTAACATACATTTCCTATTTTAATTGTTATTATTGACTGAACTACGATAAAAAGAAAAAGGCCTACCGAAATCCGGTAAGCCTTCGCCTTTATCTTCTCAAGTATTTACATACCATCAAAACTCACCGAACTATTGCCCGTTGTTGCCATAATGGTGATGATGATGTAAATTACCTGTTCTCATTTTAATTCGCTTTTTATTACGCTTGCAAAGTTACAATAAATATTGAATCTGCAAATATTTCTTACAATTTTATTCTCAAAACCGAGTAATAATTGCGTTTTACTGCTTTCCAAACTCCCGGAGAAAAGTTTCCCCAACAAATTCTTCCTAGTAAGGAAAAGAAATCTCCGACTTATTTCTTCGTATATTCCCGATAAAACTCGGCCACCGATTCGATTCCCTTTAAGAAATAATCAAGGCGGCAGCTCTCATTGGGAGAATGGATAGCATTCTGTTCCAAACCAAATCCCAACAGAACGGTCTTAACGCCCAAAACCTGTTCGAACGTAGAAATAATAGGAATGCTTCCGCCCCGACGTACAGCCAAAGGTTTCTTCCCGAAAGCAATACCCACAGCTTTCTCGGCTGCCCGGTAAGCCGGCATATCAATTGGACAAACATATCCTTCTCCGCCATGCTTCGGCGTTACTTTTACCTTTACATAGTCGGGTGCTACCTTATTTATATAGTCCTCGAACAGCTTTGAAATCTTCTCGTGTTGCTGATGAGGTACCAAGCGGCAGGAAACCTTGGCATAAGCTTTCGACGGAAGAACTGTTTTGCTTCCTTCTTCGATATAACCGCCCCAGATTCCGCAAACATCGAACGAAGGCCGGCAACTGTTCCGTTCCAGTGTCGAATATCCTTTTTCACCGAAGAGGGCGTTTACGTCAATCGCCTGTTTGTACTTGGTTTCATCAAACGGAACTTGTGCAATCATATCCCGTTCCTCTTGCGATAATTCTTCTACATCGTCATAAAATCCTGGAATAGTAATACGACCGTCCGCATCAGTGATATCTGCAATTATCTTACACAAGACATTGATCGGATTGGCTACTGCACCACCGAAATGACCGGAATGCAGATCGCGGTTCGGTCCGGTTACTTCCAATTCCCAATAAGCCAGTCCTCTCAGACCCGTCGTTAAGGAAGGAACTTCGGCACTTACCATGCTGGTATCCGAGACCAGGATGATATCCGACTTCAGGAGTTCTTTGTGTTCCTGGCAGAAAGCTTCCAGACTGGGCGAACCGATTTCCTCTTCTCCCTCGAAGATAAACTTGACATTACAGTTCAGCAGTCCTTCCTGTAAGGCTGTCTCAAAGCCTTTCACCTGAATCATACCTTGTCCTTTGTCATCGTCCGCACCTCTAGCCCAGATACGGCCGTCACGGATTTCCGGTTCAAACGGATTACTTTTCCACAATTCGAGCGGTTCGGCTGGCATCACATCATAATGCGCATAAACCAATACCGTCGGAGCCGTTGCCGAAATAATCTTTTCCGCATACACAATGGGATTTCCAGTGGTCGGCATCACGACTGCTTTATCTGCTCCTGATGACAACAAGACTTCAGTCCACCGCTGGGCACAAGCCAACATATCCGCTTTATGCTCTTGTTTTGCACTGATTGACGGGATTCGGATCAAGGAAAACAATTCCTCCAGAAACCGATCCTGATTGCTTTCAATATATGATTTAACCGACATCGTATTTAAAATGAAGTTAAGTTTCTAATCTGTTCCATTCCCTGGTTAAAATCGGAGATAATTTCTTTCATGACATCTGCCACGGATAATTCTTCGCGGAAAAGAGAAGCGATCTGCCCTATTTCAAGCTCTCCTTCTTCCAGATTTCCTTCGAAGATACCTTTCTTGGCACGTCCTTTACCCAATAATTCCCGTAATTCTTCTACCGTAGCTCCACGCAATTCGGCTTCTTCCACAGCCGTCGTAAAGGTACCTTTTACCAATCGTGTTGGAGAAACCTTCTTCAGCAAGAGTTTGGTATCACCTTCATTCAGCGACAGGCACAATTGCTTAAAGGCTTCGTGGGCAGAGCTTTCGGTTGTCAAGGCAAATCTCGTACCAATCTGCACTCCTTCTGCTCCTAAAGCAAAGGCAGCCAGCATCCCGGCTCCTGTTCCGATACCACCGGCAGCAATCAAGGGTAAACTTGTTTTCCGGCGTACATGCGGAATCAGACACATGGTTGTCGTCTCTTCCCTTCCATTATGACCTCCGGCCTCAAAGCCTTCGGCTACAATCGCATCCACGCCTGCCTCTTCACACTTCCCGGCAAACTTGGAACTGCTCACCACATGCACGACTGTAATTCCATGTTCTTTCAGGAACTTCGTCCAGGTCTTCGGGTTTCCAGCCGAGGTAAATACGATTTTGACAGCTTCATCCACGAGGATCTGCATGATCTTTTCGATTTCCGGATACATCAGCGGAACATTTACACCAAAAGGCTTATCAGTAGCTGCCTGACATTTCCGGATATGTTCCTGCAATACTTCCGGGTGCATCGATCCTGCACCCAATAAACCCAAACCACCGGCATTACTAACGGCCGAAGCCAGTCGCCAGCCGCTACACCAAACCATTCCTCCCTGGATAACAGGATATTTTATCTTAAACAGATTACAAATTCGATTTTCCATACAATTCTTATATAGTTATAGCTGTTGCTTCCTGATTGTTAATCAAAACATGCCAATGGCATTTACCAGCATATTGACGGCAAATGTCAAGGCGATGGATGCATATAGTATTTTAATATTGATCTTCTTGAACAACTGATAATAAACGGTTGCCAACATTATACATGTCAATCCAATTAAAGCGCCTGATCGGATATTGATATCGATTGCCGGAACAGGAAGCCAAGGTTGAGGGAAACACATCAAAAGCAGACCTGCCAGCACCGAAGTTGCCAGAAATGCGGCAAACAAACGTGTACACCACATGCGATATTCCGTAATATGGATAGCATATTGTGCCAGGAAAATCGTGATGAACGGATAAACCGGCAACAAATAACTGGCCCGTTTGACCGGCATCAAGGCATAAGCCAACAATAAAACAATCATGGCAATCAGACTAAATAACTTGACTCCAGTACAATCTACTTTCTTCTTCTCCATTTTGACACCGAAGAGCGAAAAGAAGAAAAAGACAATCCAAGGCAAGAAGCCTAACGCCAACAACGGAATGATGTAAAAGAAATTATGAGTATGAGCTTCCAGACTCCAGAAGTAACTGAACTCCGTTTGCATGACATCCAGCAACAGATCCATTCCACCTTGCTTCCAGATACTCACATACCAGAGTACAGGTAAAAACAAAGAAGAGACTGCCACATAAAACATGGCTTTCAGCGACGTTAAAACCGGCTGTTTGCGCGTCACCAGTAGATATACGGTAAATGTAACGACCGGAAGAATCATTCCCATCAAGCCTTTCGTCAGGATCGCTCCGCTCAACAAGGCCGATATTTCAACCGGTATTCCCTTCAATTCATAGTTTTCTTCCCAACGATACAACTGTGTTAAGGCCACGAATATAAAAGTTGCAAACAACAAATCGCCTGAGCTGGCAGCCGAAAGGTTCTGCATACCCGCACAGGTAATCAGAAATAATGTTGAGATAAATGCTTCATGGAATTTCACTCTCCGCCCAAAGAAGATCAACGCCGAAGCCATCATGACAATGAATGCCAGCGCTCCGGGGAGTTGCAAGGTGAATTTCGAGACATATCCCTGCCAACTGGAAAAAAGAACAATGAGCCAATGAAGCATCGGATGATCATAGCTGATTTCTCCGGAAGGCATCTTAGGAAGTACCCATTCACCGGATTTCAACATGGCTTCGGCAACGGCAGCATCCGCCGAGTTGGCCGTACTGCCTAATTCACTTAATCCTAACCAAGGTAATACAGAAATAATACAGATGAGAATGATCATCGTGATCGGTTTCTGCAAATACAAATATTGTAAAGTTGGTGTACGCATAAATTTCTCCTAATTTATAAATAGTACAAAGAAACACTTTTTTGGCGACATAATTGGCCTTTTAGTGAACTTTTACATGCCCAATGATGCTTTTATCGCATGACGGATAACGTCTGCTTCGGCTTTATTCTCCCGTAAAATAGAAAGGACAAAGTCCAGATAATGTTCTTTGGTGCTGATCCCACATAATTGGCATACACGGCTTTGCGGCAACATGCCTTTCTGATTATATACCCGAAGAATATTGTTGTAATCGGCCGTTTCAATATACATCTGAAACGAAGTCTTGATTTGGCTATAAATATCTTCCACCCGGATACGTTCATGGATCTCTTCCACCTGGTCGTTCAACTGTTCGAACGAATGGATCTTACAGTTCAATGCCATTTCCAGTTTCTTTTTTACCTGATGCTTGGCATGAAGAATGACCTGATCTTCCAAGTCTTTCTCAAAAAGCCGGATGACATTCTCTTTTACCTGTCGGAAGATTTCATCCGGATTCTTCATCAACCGGCCGGCAACCGATTTGATGACGTCTTCCAGCATCAACAAATTTTCTACCTCTGCCACACTGGGAACAAAGATATGCTGTTCGTTCAGGTAACGTATCTCGCCTTCTGTCCGGCGGTCACGGTCAACGATACCCATACTTTCCAGCATATGAAAGTCTTTTAACTGACCGAAAGCCTTGGTCGTTTCGATTACCTTCTGGCATCCGCCCATCGGTTTCACCATATAATCCGGAAAAACGAGCGAATACAATCGGTTGTCAATACTGTTGTTGTCGGTTCCTTCGATAAAAAGAATCGGCTTACGGCTGCCCAATACTTCCATGTAAAGTTCTTCCGGCAGACTTTTATTGTTTTCGATCAATTCGTAATCCCATATCTGATGATCTGCGTCGTACGAACGAATCCATAGTCGCTTGCAGGAACGACGGGCCAAGGCGAAATCTATATCATGTGTCAGATAGACAAACGTACAGTCGGGCCTCAGTTCTTCAATCTTATCCCACAAAAGGTTCTTGATGGAGCTATGCAACAAGGTTTCGGGCTCTTCAATAACCAACAAGGCATTAGCCGGAGCATACAGACCTGCCGCAATCAGATAAAAGACCAGTTTCTCACTATCACTCATCCGGCCGGCCGTATAAGAATTACAACTGCGTTCGGCCGAAGTCAGTTCGATAAAACCAGACTTACGTACCAACCGGTTGTGCGGAAACATCTGTTCCCAAATCCGCTGGATGACATCAATCTTGGTAGCAGGAGGCTCCAGTCCAGCATTCAGCTTGCAGGCTTCCTTATAATTGACGGCCGCTTCAAACTCTTCCCGCTGTAACCGAAGGATCATCTTCTCATATTCTGTGATCCTAGGCAATAACAAACGCTCCTTTATCAGCATCTGCAATTGCATCCATTCGTCCGACGGAGTATGTTCATCGGGCTGTCCCGTAATAAAAAGGGCATGCAACCCGGATATCTTCAAGGCCCGATCAGCATAACGGGTCAACAAAGCCCGGCCAAAAGAAGACTTTCCCGCTCCGTTCGTACCAATCACCACCAACGAATTGGCCGAAATGACCGGTTCTTCCTTATTTATATTGAGAGGTAATTGAATTTCCATAGTCTAAATTCATTGAATACCCTACAAAGTTATAATTTTCCCTGCATGTCAAAGCATATTCATCTGCAAAAATCACCCTGACGGTTTCTTCACACCCCCTATTTTATTTTGTTCGGCCAGCCTGTCAAAAACAGAAGTCCTGCCGATATATTCTTTAGTTCACGACGCAGATTACTTAGTTCACGTCGTGGATTACTTAGTTCACGCTGTGGATTAAGTAGTTCCCGCCGTGAACTAAAGAATTAGCCGTTTATTTTTTATTTTATGAACCAGGAGAAACAAGTTTCGGGAAGCTGAAATGCAGAAAATCCCCCAATGATACCAAACCGGACATGATAAGAGCTCTTTTGACAAATATGCCATCGAACAATTCAATAGAGTAAGCGGTTTATTAATCGGAATGAAGTTAGCATGAAACCGCGGAGAGCAATAAAATCATTTTTGACGCTTTATTTTTACTATTAAAAAGTAATTGGAGTTTCAAAAAAATACTAACTTTGGACCAGACAAGTAACAAATTTGTAATGTACATAAATTATATAAAAGGAACATGGATACAAAAATTCAAGAATTAACCGAAAAAATCTACCAAGAAGGTGTAGAGAAAGGTAACGAGGAAGCTGCTCGTATCATAGCGGAAGCCGAAGCTCGTAAAAAAGTTCTGATAGAAGAAGCTGAAGCAAAAGCAAAAGAAATTGTAGCCAGTGCAGAAAAACAAGCTAACGAGCTTAAGAAAAACACAGAAGCCGAGTTGAAATTGTTTGCAACCCAATCTATTGAAGCTTTGAAAAGTGAAGTAACCAACCTGATTACCGGTAAGATTGTTGGTGATAACATCAAGGCGGTTGTTACAGATGCCACTTTTATGCAAAAGGTTATTCTGGAGTTAGTCAAATCTTGGCCTAGCAATGAAAACCTGGTAATACAGTCGGCCGATGCAGAAAATTTACAAAAGTATTTTCTGGCGAATGCCAAAGACTTATTGAACAAAGGTGTAACGATCGAACAAGTTAATGGCAAGAAAGCTTCTTTCTCTATCATGCCTGCCGACGGTTCATACAAGGTTTCATTTGGAGAAGAAGAATTTGTTGAATTTTTCAAAGAGTTCTTGCGCCCGCAGTTGGTTGAAGCTCTTTTCTAACAAATCAGCACAATGAGTAAATATTATTGCTTAATAGCAGGTCTCCCTGACATTACGCTCGACGATAGCAGACTCACCTACTCGGTTGCTGATTTCAGGAATGAATTAAGCGATATACTGACGCGCAAGGATCAAAAGCTGATCGATCTGTTCTTCTTGAAGTTTGACAACAAGAACCTGATCAACCAGCTGAAGAATCCGGATCAGGACATGGATCCGCGGGGAAGTATTACATACGATGAATCACATGCCTTATATCAGGCCTTGAAAGAAGAAGAAGCAATCCCCAAGAACAAGCATATTCCTTCTTATTTCATAGATTTCTTCCGTATGTACCTGGAAAGCGAAGCCAAAGGTGATGTCGCTACCATTTCGTGGGAAGACCGCCTCGCTGCATTATATTATGCTTATGCCATGAAATGCGGGAATCAGTTCGTAGCAGACTGGTTTGAGTTGAACCTTAACATTAATAATATGTTAACCGCCATTACCTGCCGTAAACACGGATTAGACAAATCCCAATATATCGTAGGAGACAATGAAGTGGCTGAAGCATTGCGTACATCGAATGCCCGTGATTTTGGTCTGGGTAACGATGTAGAATATCTACCTGCCTTGCAACACATAGCGGAAGAATCCGATCTGATGCTCCGGGAAAAGAAAATAGACACGCTGAAATGGAACTGGCTGGAAGAACAAACCTTCTTCAAGACGTTCGATATTGAAAGTGTCTTTGCTTATCTGCTCAAACTGGAAATGATTGAACGATGGGTAAGCCTCGATAAAGAAACCGGCGAAAAGACGTTCCGTGAGATTGTAGGTGCAATGAAAAAAGGCAGCGAAAATGCCTTGGAGGAATTTAAAAGAAATAACGAAAAATAATTATGGCAACGAAAGGAATTGTAAGAGGAATCGTTTCGAACTTGGTAACCGTTGAGGTTGACGGACCGGTTTCTCAGAATGAAATCTGTTACATTTCGGTTGGCGGTGTCAAACTGATGGCCGAAGTTATCAAGGTAATAGGTAAGAATGCCTTTGTGCAGGTATTCGAAAGTACACGTGGTATGCGTGTAGGCGATAGTGCCGAATTCCAAGGACACATGTTGGAAGTAACATTAGGTCCGGGTATGCTGTCGCGCAATTACGATGGTCTGCAAAACGACTTGGATAAAATGGAAGGTGTATTCCTGAAACGTGGTGAATATACATTCCCTTTGGATGAAAATAAGAAATGGGCTTTCAAGCCGCTGGCTCAGGCAGGTGAAAAAGCCATTGCCGGTACTTGGTTGGGCGAAGTGGATGAAAACTCGCAGCCGCATAAGATTATGGTGCCTTTCACTTTCAAGGGAGAATATACCATCAAAAGTGTAGCCGCTGAAGGTGAATATACAATCAACGATACGATTGCCGTATTGACAGACGCAGAAGGCAACGAAGTGAAAGTAACCATGGTTCAGAAATGGCCAGTTAAGAAAGCCATCACTTGCTACAAAGAAAAACCGCGCCCATTCAAATTGCTGGAAACCGGTGTTCGTACCATTGATACAGTCAATCCGATTGTTGAAGGCGGTACCGGCTTTATTCCAGGTCCGTTCGGTACCGGAAAGACCGTTTTGCAGCACGCCATCTCTAAACAGGCAGAAGCGGATATCGTGATTATCGCTGCCTGCGGTGAACGTGCCAACGAGGTTGTGGAAATCTTTACGGAATTCCCGGAACTGGTCGATCCGCATACAGGACGTAAGCTGATGGAAAGAACCATTATCATCGCCAATACGTCAAACATGCCGGTGGCTGCCCGTGAAGCTTCTGTTTATACAGCCATGACCATTGCCGAATATTACCGCAGCATGGGATTGAAGGTTCTGCTGATGGCCGACTCTACTTCTCGTTGGGCTCAGGCATTGCGTGAAATGTCTAACCGTTTGGAAGAATTGCCGGGTCCGGATGCATTCCCGATGGACTTGTCTGCCATTGTAGCCAACTTCTACGCCCGTGCCGGCTATGTCGTGCTGAATAATGGTTCAACAGGTTCGGTTACTTTCATTGGAACCGTATCTCCGGCCGGTGGTAACCTGAAAGAGCCGGTTACAGAAAACACGAAGAAGGTAGCCCGCTGTTTCTATGCCTTGGAGCAGGAACGTGCCGACCGCAAACGTTATCCGGCTGTTAATCCGATTGACAGTTACTCTAAATATCTGGAATATCCCGAATTCCAGGAATACATTGCCCAGCATATCTCTCCGAGCTGGATTGAAAAGGTAAACGAAATTAAGACCCGTATGTTGCGTGGTAAGGAAATTGCCGAGCAGATCAACATCTTGGGTGACGATGGTGTTCCGGTAGATTACCACGTTACGTTCTGGAAGTCTGAACTGATCGACTTCGTGATCTTGCAGCAAGATGCCTTCGATGCAATCGATGCCGTCACACCTCTGCCCCGTCAGGAATTTATGCTGGATAAGGTAGTTTCGATCTGCCGTACCGACTTCAAGTTTGACACCTTCCTCGAAGTAATGGACTACTTCAAGAAGATGATCAATATCTTCAAGCAGATGAACTACTCTGAATATGAAAGCGAACAATTCAAGAAGTTTAATCAGGAATTGGATGCTTTGTTAAAAGAAAGAATGTAATAAAGAATAGCAGTATGGCAACAAAAGCATTTCAGAAAATATATACAAAGATTACCCAGATCACCAAGGCGACTTGTTCGCTGAAAGCAACCGGTGTCGGGTACGATGAGTTGGCTTCCGTAGATGGAAAACTGGCTCAGGTAGTAAAGATTATGGGAGATGAAGTAACCTTGCAGGTTTTCTCCGGAACGGAAGGTATCCGGACAAATGCCGAGGTTGTCTTCATGGGAAAAGCTCCTTCTTTAAAAGTAGGCGACCAATTGGCAGGCCGCTTCTTCAATGCTTATGGTGAACCGATCGACGGTGGTCCTATTCCGGAAGGTAAAGAAGTGGAAATCGGTGGTCCGTCAGTAAATCCCGTTCGTCGTAAGCAGCCTTCTGAACTGATCGCTACGGGTATTGCCGGTATCGACTTGAACAACACCTTGGTTACCGGACAGAAGATTCCGTTCTTCGCTGACCCTGACCAGCCTTTCAACCAGGTAATGGCGCTGGTAGCCATGCGTGCCCAATCAGATAAAATTATCTTGGGCGGTATGGGTATGACCAACGACGACTATCTGTTCTTCAAGAATACATTTAGCAACGCGGGTGCACTGGACCGTATCGTCAGTTTCATCAATACAACCGAAGACCCGTCAGTTGAGCGTATTCTGATTCCGGATATGGCCTTGTGTGCTGCCGAATATTTTGCGGTAGAAAAGCATGAAAAGGTATTGGTTCTGCTGACGGATATGACCAACTACGCCGATGCTTTGGCTATTGTATCTAACCGTATGGACCAGATCCCGTCTAAAGACTCTATGCCGGGTTCTTTGTATTCAGACTTGGCCAAGATTTATGAAAAGGCCGTTCAGTTCCCGGATGGCGGATCTATTACGATTATTGCCGTAACTACGTTGTCGGGTGGCGATATCACACACGCGGTTCCTGATAATACCGGATATATCACAGAAGGACAGTTGTATCTGCGTCGAGACAGTGATGTTGGAAAAGTAATCGTCGATCCGTTCCGTAGTTTGTCTCGTCTGAAACAGTTGGTAACCGGTAAGAAGACTCGTGAAGATCATCCGCAGGTAATGAATGCAGCTGTTCGCTTGTATGCAGATGCAGCCAATGCAAAGACGAAGATGGAAAATGGTTTCGACCTGACCGATTACGACAATCGTGCTTTGGCCTTTGCGAAAGACTATTCATCGAAGTTATTGGCTATCGACGTAAATCTGGATACAACCGAAATGCTGGATGTAGCATGGGGCTTGTTCGGAAAATACTTCCAGCCGGCTGAAGTCAACATCAAACAGGCATTGGTTGATAAGTATTGGAAGAAATAAGAGAGGTTATGTTATCTGATACAGGCATCAGACTTCAGGTAACATCAAATCAAATGCGAATTATACATTAATAAAATGGCGATTAAGTTTCAATATAACAAAACATCACTTCAGCAACTGGAAAAGCAACTGAAGATGCGCGAACGCTCGCTTCCTACCATCAAAAGTAAGGAAAGTGCGCTGCGTATTGAGGTGAAGCGTACCAAAGACGAAGTGAATCAATTGGAGCTTCAGCTTGAACAGGAGATCCAGAGCTACGAAAGCATGGTGGCTTTGTGGAACGAGTTCAATCCGTCGCTGATAGCGGTTAAGGATGTTTCTCTTTCCACCAAGAAGATTGCCGGTGTGATCGTTCCGGTTCTGGATGAAATTGAGTTTGAGATAGGCCGTTACAGCCTGTTTAATACTCCGGCTTGGTTTACTGATGGCATCGGGTTGCTCAAGAAGCTGGCCCGCACAGGTATCGAAGCCGAATTCTCCGGAATGAAGCTGGAGTTATTGGAGCATGCCAGGAAGAAAACGACTCAAAAGGTAAACCTGTTTGAGAAAGTTCAGATTCCGGGATACAAAGATGCTATCCGCAAAGTGAAACGCTTTATGGAAGATGAGGAAAGTCTGTCAAAGTCTTCTCAGAAGATTATGCGGGCTAATCAGGAGAAACGGAAAGCTAAAGAAGAGGAGGTTGGCGTATGATTGTAAAAATGAACAAACTTACATTCCTGATTTATCATAAGGAATACGAAGCCTTTCTGGAAAAGCTCCGTGCATTGGGTGTTGTACATGTCGAAATCCGTCAGAGCGGCGAAGTGGACGAATCGCTTCAGAAGCTCTTGCAGAAGCACACGTCGTACAAGACACTGCTGAAGGAAATGACGTCGTGGGCCAATCAGGCTGAGGGACAAGTGGAAACGGCAGCAGCTTCACAGGCATCCATTGAAAAGACGTTTGAAGGTTATAATGCCAAGCAGCAAAGTATTCAGTTGCTTTCCCAGCAGATTCCTGTACTGGAGAGAGAAATTGCCCAGATGGAAGTTTGGGGAGAATTTGACTGGAATCTAATCGACAAACTGAAAGATAACGGCTGGATCATCCAGTTCTTCAATTGTCCGGAAAAGAGTTTCGACGAGAACTGGCAAGACGAATATCATGCTCAGGTAATCTCCCGAAAAGGCGGACAGTGTTATTTCATTACAGTCAATACGGTTCCCGTTGAACTGGAAGCAGAAGCTGTCCGGTTGCCTAAACACAAGTTGTCGGAACTGATCAATCAGCATCAGGAACTGAATAAAGATCTGGATGAAGCCAAAAGACAACTTGCCCGTTTCTGTGCAGTTCATCTGTCTGTAGTAGAAACGGCAATCAATCAGTTGCAGAGTGATATCGAACTGCTTGAAGTCAAATTAGGCGGAGAGAAAATGGCTGATGGTTCGGTTGTATTATTGGAAGGCTGGGTTCCGGTTGATAATACGGAAGAAGTACGCAATATGCTGGAAGCAGAAGGTATCTATTATGAGATACGTCCAGCCGAGAAAGAAGACAATGCTCCGATCAAGCTGAAGAACAATTTCGTCACTCGTCTCTTTGAAGTGCTGACCAAAATGTATGGCTTGCCTGATTATGGTGAGTTCGATCCGACACCGATGCTGGCTCCTTTCTATGCTTTGTTCTTCGGACTTTGCGTAGGTGATGCCGGATACGGTTTGTTATTGGTAGCATTAGGCTTTTATCTGAAGAAGAAAGTCGGCCAGTCCATGCAGGGAATCATGAACCTGCTTATTACATTGGGAGCAGCAACAACCATTGTCGGAGCTTTGGTTGGAACCTTCTTCGGTGTTGAACTGGTAAAACTGGATCTTCCGGAATGGATCAAGAATACAATGATCACAGGCAAGTATGGCGATACAGGCTACGACAAGACCATGATCTTCGCCCTAATGGTAGGTATGTTCCACATTTGCTTTGCCATGGTTGTCAAGGCTGTTTGCGCTACGGCCCGTTACGGATTCAAGAATTCACTCTCTGCTTGGGGATGGCTTCTGTTCGTTGGTGGTTCCGTAACCATTGGAACATTGAATTACCTAGGTGTTATTACCATGGACGCTTCCAAGATGGCTTTCATCGTGATTGCTGCCGTTTCGGCTATCGGTATTTATCTGTTGAATAACATCCGCCGTAACGTCCTGATCAATGTGGGAGCAGGTTTGTGGGATACATACAACATGGCTACTGGTTTGATGGGCGACTTGCTGTCTTACCTCCGACTATATGCCTTAGGCTTGGCAGGCGGTATGTTGGGCGGCGTATTCAATAATCTGGGAATGCAGTTGCACGACAGCATGGCTGATTTCCTTTGGGGTATTCCGGGCTGGATTTGCTTCGGTTTAATCTTCGTATTCGGACACGGACTGAACATTGCTCTTTCTTGCTTGAGCGGTTATGTACACTCCATCCGTCTTACATTTGTAGAATATTTCAAGAATTCAGGTTATGAAGGAAAAGGTTCGACTTACAAACCTTTCTCTTCGATTAAAGACAAAGAATAAACAAAGATTTAATAACAATTTAATTTTATAATCATTATGGACGTAACATTATTATTAGGCTATTTGGGCTTAGGCTTAATGCTGGCCCTGGCAGGTATCGGAAGCTGCTATGGAACAACAATCGCAGCAAATGCAGCAGAAGGCGCATTGAAGAAAGATCCTTCTAAATCAGCAGGCTATATGATTCTTTCAGCCATGCCTGCTTCTCAGGGTTTGTATGGTTTCGTTGCCTTTATGACAGCTGGTGAAATCACTCCTGAAAATGCGCTGTTGAAGTTTGGTATGGGATTAAGCGTTGGTCTGGTATTCTTAATCTCTGCCGTTCGTCAGGGACAGCTTTGTGCTAATGGTATCACAGGAATGGCTCAAGGTCATGACGTTCAGACTAACACCATGATTTATGCCGCTCTTCCTGAATTCTATGCTATCTTGGCACTGGTAGGTACGTTCTTGGTATAAGACAAGGCTTACATTCAGGAATATTCTTATTACGGCATCCCTAATTTAGCAATTACGGATGCCGTAATAATATGATGACAAGTACACCGATGTTTTTCATCTTGATATTCTTTGCAAAATGAAAAAGCGGTGCTTCTGATCCAATCAAAAAGACCAAAAATAGAAAAGCGGTGCTTCTGATCCAATCAGAAAGACCAAAAATAGAAAAGCGGTGCTTCTGATCCAATCAGAAAGACCAAAAATGGAAAAGCGGTGCTTCTGATCCAATCAGAAAGACCAAAAATGGAAAAGCGGTGCTTCTGAT
>ERZ836877.764-NODE-764-length-53173-cov-7.226119_pt1 | contig 53173 bp, 34 predicted proteins | sample MGYA00519469_ERZ836877 | MGnify/ENA primary metagenome ERZ836877 (study PRJEB31850, sample SAMEA3708809) | human gut metagenome | biome: human gut; feature: human-associated habitat; material: faeces | place: China | collected 2014 ...
AACCGGATATTGATACGCGGGCGCGCCGAACGCGCGCCCCTACCGAGGGCAATGAAATTAATTACGACACGCCCTCGTGTTTTATTTCTCTTTATCTTTCTTTTTGTCCTCTTTTTCGTCCTCTTTTTCGTCGTCCGACACTTTCACGTCGGGCCGGTCATCTATCGGATCGTGGGTCTTGAGATATTCCTCGTATAGTATGAGGATGGTCGACGGGTTGTCTTTAAGTTCGTTGATGTGAGCCTTCGCGTCGGGGCTATCGCCGTAGTATTCTTTCAGTATTTTGTGGAATTCGGGTGCCGCGTCCTTCATGTAGTGGTAGAGCAGGGCAAGGCTTACGGAACCGTTGGAGAATAGCATAAATGCGCCTTTGGCGCCTTCGAAATATACACTTACCACAGGGACAAGGCGGCTTACGGGGTTTCTGCCTCCGCTGGTCTCCCATGCTTCCCATTTGACAATATTGCCTCCGGGACGCCGGTCCCACAGCCATGTGAAGCCGCGGGTATAGTTCTTGGCTTTGAACATGCGCGGGGCGTTCATTGACATCGAGACCCTCGTATTCGGCGCGATGTTGTTGTCGAACCATTGTATCTCGCTGACGTCATCGGCAGAGTAGCGGGTTCCTTTGCTGTCTGGCTCCTCGCTGATGTTGATATATTGTTGCAGCGAACCCGATTTGGAGAAGAGATTTTTGGCTATTGTCTTGGCGTCGTTGTGGAGATAGCCGAAGATTGTGTCGCCGTCCATCTTCACTACACGTACGTAATTGTCGGGATGTTCGCGCCCCAGAAGGTATTTCAGGCGAGCTTCCAGAGCGGTGTCGGCGCCCGATATTCCGGCTATTTCCCGGGCGAATTTATCGGGCTTCATATCGAAGAAATTCTTCAGATCGGCGGTCTTGCCGTCGCGGTCTACAATCAGTTTCTGTGTGTCGTAGAACCACAGACCGCCGTCGGGGCGGATGCGGAAGCCCCCGTCGGAATAGACGTAGGCGGTGGATTGCGGCGTTTTGTCGATGACGGTGCTCCAGCCGTATTTGGGCAGATAGACAAAAGTATAGCGTTTGTCGGGGTGTGTCGGCAGCCACGCCACCACCGAGTCTACCGTGGCCGGGGCTATCTCGTCGGCTTTTTTCTGTCCTTTGGTATATGCCTTTTCCACAGGCTGAAGGGCATCTTTCTTGCGCGGCATCGACAGCATTGAGTCGCCGCCGTATTCGCTCACGGCGCCGTCCTTATGGTAGACGCGCGCATTGGTTAACTGATAGATTTTGGCTCCCTCCGCGGTGGGGGTGCACAGGGCCGAGACAATCAGTAGCCCTAAAGTCGCTAATTTCCTGAACATATACGGGGTTTTAAATTTCCCAAAAATACGGTATATGTTTCATCTGTCGTGGGACAAATGTCCCGTCTGCTTGCGGATGCGCTGAAATTGTCGGCGCGAAACCGAGAGATAAGATGCCAGTTCCTTCAGCGGCACGAGAGTCAGGAGACCCGGTATACGCTCTACGAGTTTTGTGTATCGTTCTACCGGTGAAAACCTGTACATGTCGATATAGCGTCGATAGGCCTCGTTGAGCAGGAGAGAAGATGTTACGGCGAGATAGTCCGAATCTGTGTTTTCGAGATATGCCCGCATTTCAGCTATCGGTACTCTCAGAACTTCCGAGTCGGCGCCTGCGACTATCGATGTGAGAGAAGGCTGAGAGTAAATGAATGACCGTACATAATCTGTCACGATGTCGCCTTCGAAAGAGAAGCCGGTAGTACATTCATCGCCATGTTCGTCAAAAACTATGTATTTGAAATATCCCGACAGAACTATGGCGATGTAACGGCATATCGATCCTTCGTTGACAAAAGACTGCCCTTTGTCGTATTTCACTGCTTCGCCTTCTTTCAGGCAAAATCGGCAGATCGTCACCAGTTCCGGATGCTCCATGAAGTCGTTTAGTCGGGCCATGTCTTTTTTTGTGGTAAATATACTAAAAAATCGGACTGAGAATCGCATTTTTGACCGGGGGCAGGGCGGGAGATTCTGAAAAATCGATTCTCAAAGAGTCTTGTGTTGACTTAAATACCTGTTGTTCAGTATTGTGCCTTTGAATTTTATATTCTTTATTTTTGAACAATCTGTGAGCGCTGTTTTTCCTTTTTTTTCTTTATCTTTGCATGTAATTAAATGATATGACGCCCGCTTTTCAATGGATTGCCTCGGGTGTTGACACCCCGAAGCTTGATTATCAGCGACTTGAACAATGGATTGTCCAAGTTGCGGCTTCTTATAACCGGATTGTCCGTTCCCTGAATTATATTTTTTGCTCCGACGATGAGATAATCGATGTGAACCGTCGTTTTCTCGACCATGATTATTATACCGATATAATCACGTTCGACGATTGTACGGCGGCTATGCTTCGCGGCGACATGTATATCTCGCTCGATACCGTGAGGTCGAATGCGGAGATGCTCGGAGTAGACTATGACCGTGAGTTGCTGCGCGTGATCATCCACGGCGTTCTTCATCTCTGCGGCATCAACGACAAGGGGCCGGGTGAACGCGAGATTATGGAGGCGGCAGAAGAGAAAGCTCTCGCCTTACTCCCTTGATTTCACTTTTACATTTTATTTCGTTTTGCGATTCGATTTCGATATTATTGTAGTAGGCGCCGGCCATGCCGGCTGCGAGGCCGCTCACGCCGCGGCCCGACTCGGCGCACGCACCCTTCTGGTGACGATGGATATGAACAAGATCGCCCAGATGAGCTGCAATCCCGCCGTCGGCGGTATAGCCAAGGGTCAGATCGTGCGGGAGATCGATGCTCTCGGCGGCATGATGGGAATCGTGGCCGACCGCACCAGCATACAGTTCCGCATGCTTAACCGCAGCAAGGGCCCCGCGATGTGGAGTCCGCGCATTCAGGCCGACCGCAACAAATTTTCGGCGCTTTGGCGCGAGATTCTCGAAAATACACCAAATCTCTCGATGTGGCAGGGCAACGTCGATTCGCTCGTATTCGACGAAGGTCAGCTTGCCGGAGTCCATACTTCGGAAGGCACGACTTTCCGTGCGGGTAGGGTAGTGCTCACCAACGGAACATTCCTCGGAGGCCTCATGCATATAGGTCGTGTGTCGTTCGAAGGTGGCCGGATTTCCGAGCCTGCATCACACGGTCTCACCGAGCAGCTGAAAGATCTCGGCTTTATAGCCGCCCGTATGAAGACCGGCACGCCCATGCGTCTTGACGGGCGTACGATCGATTTCTCGAAGACTACGCCGCAGCCCGGCGACACCGATTTTCACCATTTCTCCTATCTTCCCGAGGTGAAGAGCGAATTGCGCCAGCGCGAATGCTATACCGTCTATACAAACGAGGAGACATGCGACATTCTGCGTCGCGGTCTTCCCGATTCGCCTCTCTACAACGGACAGATCAGGAGCATCGGGCCGCGCTACTGTCCTTCGATCGAAACCAAGATTGTCACATTCGCCGACAAGACCGAGCATCAGCTTTTCCTCGAGCCGGAAGGCGAGACAACGCAGGAATTTTATGTCAACGGCTTTTCTTCGTCCATGCCTATGGATATTCAGATAGCCGCCATTTCCACTATACCGGCCCTCAGAGACGCCCAGCTCTACCGCGCGGGTTATGCCATCGAATACGACTTTTTCGATCCCACTCAATTGCGCCATACGCTCGAGACGCGCCTTGTGCCGGGCCTTTTCTTTGCCGGACAGATCAACGGCACCACGGGCTATGAGGAAGCCGCAGGACAGGGTCTGATCGCAGGTGCGAATGCCGCCCTGCAGTTCCTCGGCCGCGAACCCCTCGTCCTTGGCCGCGACCAGGCTTATATCGGCGTGCTTATCGATGATCTTGTGACAAAAGGAGTCGACGAGCCTTACCGCATGTTTACGAGCCGCGCCGAATACCGTATCCTTCTGCGGCAGGACGACGCCGACATGCGCCTCACTCCTATAGCCTATCAGATCGGTCTGGCTGATGAACACCGCTTTGCCCTTCTCGAAGAAAAACGGCGCTTGCGCGACTCGATCATCGAACTGGCGGATACTCTTACCGTTCGGCCGTCGGATGTCGACGCCCTCATGGAAGAGGCCGGAACATCGCCCCTTAAGCAGGGCGTGAAGCTCCGTTCTCTTATCGAGCGGCCACAGCTTACGATTCTCTCGATTGCCCCATTCGTCGAGCCTTTGGCGGTTTTGGTCGATTCTTTGCCCGAAGATCGCCGTCTTGAGATTGTGGAGGCCGCAGAGATTCTTATAAAATACGAGGGCTATATCGCCCGCGAGCGCCTTGTCGCCGAGAAGCTGCGCCGCCTCGAAGACGTGAAGCTGTCTGCCGATACCGACTATTCTCAGATAAGATCGCTCTCTACAGAGGCGCGTCAGAAACTCGACCGCCATAAGCCGTCAAGCGTCGGAGAGGCTTCGCGCATTCCCGGCGTTTCCCCCAGCGATGTGAGCATCCTCCTGCTTCTTATGAACCGCTGAAAATGTTCCACGTGAAACAATTCTGATTCAATCATTCGAAAATCAAATAATTATAAACCTATATTTAATGGAATACATCAAGTCCAAAATCCGCGATGTCCAGGATTTCCCCACCAAGGGCATCCTTTTCAAGGATCTTACCACTGCCTTCAAAGATCCGCGTGCTCTCCACATCATCGGCTGGGATCTTTCGCAGCTCTATCGCGACAAGGGTGTCACCAAAGTGGTAGGCATCGAATCGCGCGGTTTCATCGGCGGCTCCATTCTCGCTTTCGAACTGGGCGCCGGATTTGTTCCCTGCCGCAAGCCCGGCAAGTTGCCTGCCGATACGATCCGTCAGGAATATGCGAAGGAATACGGCACCGACGTTATCGAGATTCATCGCGATGCAATCGGTCCCGATGATATCGTCGTGCTTCACGACGACGTGCTCGCTACCGGCGGTACCATGGCGGCTGCATACAAGCTTGTGAAAAGTCTTAATCCGAAGAAAATCTATATAAACTTCATCATTGAGCTGACAGCGCTCAATGGCCGTGCGGCTCTTCCTGCCGACGCCGAAGTGAGCTCACTCATCAAATACTGATCAGTCCGAAACAAGTATAATATATAATAAAGGAGCCTGGAATTCCCCGGCTCCTTTATTATTTCCACTCCGCCAGTTATTCAACAGCTGCCCGCGGTTGGGTTTGTGTGGGCGATTTGACCTATGGTATGGTCGTTCTGCCGAATGCCCATACCATAGGCTGTGTGAATGTTTAACCGGCCTTTGGCGATTTCAACGCGGAATGAACCGGCGATGGGTGTGCCGTAGGCCCGGGGTTATCCACGACTGTTGTGCCTCCGGCACAACTTTCATACACGAAAAAACGCCCGACGATGCGCGCGCGAGCGGGACACGACGTGCCGGAGGCACGGCTATCGTGGATAGCCCCGGGCAACGCCCGGGGGCGGGAGGCCCACCATCACACAGTCCCGGAGGGACGGTTTGTGGGGCCTCTCTACGACGCCACAAGACGTTCCTCCGGGACTGTGTGTCTTTTTATGACAGATAACCCCGGGCGCTGCCCGGGGTTATCCACTATGACCGTGCCTCCGGCACGTATTTTCTAACTTGTTATTTTACGAGAACCTTGGTGGCTTTGTTGCCCTGACGGCGGATATAGAGGCCGTTTTCGGGGTTTTCTACGCGTACGCCCTGAAGATTGTAGTATTCAACGGGAGCGTTTTCGTCAACGGTGATGTCTTCGATGCCGGTAGTGCTCGGATCGTATTCCTCAATGCTGTGGATATACGGGTATGCACCGAAGTTGGTTCTAAGGTTGAATTTCTCGCCTTTGATTTCTTTGCCGAAATTGAATTGATTATTCCAGAATGTCCAGGGAACACGTTTCAGTTTCATGTCGCCTGCATTTCCCCAGTGCTGGATGTCGTTGTCGATTGTCATTTCGATACGATAGTCGGTCGGATTGAATTGTATGTTTTCATCGGGAGCAATATCTATAGCTCCGAGCCATTCGCCTTTGCCCATGTAGTGGAGTGCGTCGCCTGCCGCACCGAATTTACCGAGGGGATAGAACTTGACGGAGTTTACTTCCTTTACAGATGCTGCGCCAGAGGCAAAGTTTACGTTGATACAGTATACACCGTCTTTGGCAATATTTACGGCACCGGCTTTAGCGGCGATTTTGCCGTTTTCGATAGTGTAGTTCGTGTTGCCGGAGGTGAGATTGAGCTCGCCGGCTTTCAGGCGGGTGAAGAGTTCGTAGGTGTAATCGTCAACCTTGTTGAGTTCGAAAGAAGAACCTTCTGCAAGAGCCGAGCCGGTAACGGTAAGAGATGCCGGTATCGTGCCGATTTCAGTGATGGAGTGAGTGTATGTGCCGCGCATTGTCACGACAATGAGGTGGCTCTGGCCGTCTTTGTACTTGTCGTCGATTTTCCATTTCGGATCCCACTGGCTTGCGTTGGGAGCTTCTTTCATATAGAAGTATTCTGCGGTACCGTTGGGTTTGGCGTCGTTTCCTGTATTTACGGGACCCCATTTGTGGTCCTTGTCATCGTCGCGGGGATAGCGCATGGCTATCTGATAACGGTCGTCCTGATTGCCGAGGGTCGACCAGTTGAAAGCACCCGCCCACGTTCCGTCGCCTGCATAGTCGAGGATGAAATTAGTGCCCGTCCAGCAGTGTTTCATCATAAGATGTTTAATCTGCTTGAGGTTGAGGGTCGGGTTGTCGCCGGTGAAGTTGAGATCGATTTTGTAGACACCGTTCAGATTCGACTGAGCGTTGTTGAAAGTGTAGACAGTTCCGTCGCCGCCTTTGACGGTGAGGGGCTGGCCTGCTTTGAGCTCGACGAAAGCCTGAAAGTTGCCGTCGGAGATTTTGGTGCATTCAACAGGACCCGACTCGCTGTCGGCGAGAGCGTCGCCGCTGAGGATTACGCTGGTCGGCGCAGCCGCCCAGGCCGAAGATGCCGCTAAAATTGCGGCGCTGAAAAGTAAAGAATGCTTCATGATATATGAATTGGTTAAAACTCTGACGCAAAGATAAGTGAGTTTCTTTTTCAGTTCTGTGCGCTATTGTGACAAATGTGTATTCTCTGCGACTCGGCGATAAAAATCGCCACTATTGCGTTAAAAAATTGTGTGGAAAGAAAAAAATGCCTATCTTTGCAGCGCAAAACCAATGTCACCATGGAGAGATGGCAGAGTGGTCGATTGCGGCGGTCTTGAAAACCGTTGAGGGTCACACCTCCGGGGGTTCGAATCCCTCTCTCTCCGCAAAAGCAGCCTCTTCCGGCTGCTTTTTTGCTATATGCGCGTGTTGTCGGCGGCCTCCGGTTGATTTTCCGAAATAATTTACATATATGAGAAAACTGATTGTTACAGGCGCATGCGTGGCGCTGTCGATGTTTGCCGCAGTGCAGGCGCAGCATCGTGCCGACCGGCAGGCGCTGGAGAACGGCGATTCGTTCTCGATGATTCTTCTTGGCGATCCGCAGGGATATGTGAAATATGACATAAACCAGCCCCTTTTTGAGCTTCAGACGGCCTGGATCGCCGACAATGTGGATAATCTGAAGATAAAGGCGGTTCTTTGCACGGGCGATCTCGTCGAGCAGAACGACAATCTGGTGCCTGACCGCAGCATGCTCAACCAGACCTCACGACAGATGTGGGAATCGGTGAGCCGCTCCTTTACACGCCTCGACAATGTGGTGCCCTACATCATTTCCTGCGGCAACCACGACTACGGCTACCGCCATGCCGAAAACGGTATGACCCGTTTTCCCGAGTATTTCCCCATCGAGCGCAACCGCACGTGGTTCGATTGTGCGGTTGCTGTGTTCCCGAACCGCAACGGCGTGGAGTCGCTCGAAAATGCCGCTTTTGAGTTTGACGACGAACATTGGGGCAAGCTTCTTGTGGTCTGCAACGAGTTCGCTCCGCGCGACGAGGTGCTCGACTGGACGCGCGATCTCATTTCCGGCGATCGTTTCCGCAATCATCGTGTCATATATATCACACATTCGCTTATCGGTGAAGGCAAGGCCGAGCGTACCGACAACGAGCCTTATGGAATCACCCCGCGCAACTGGGGAGGCCAGGTTTGGGAAAAACTTATCGAACCGTCCGAAAATATCGTGCTCGCGCTCTGCGGCCATATGGGCGAACTGGGCGGTTTTGAAAATTCAGTCGGCTACCGCGTAGACCCCAATGCAGCCGGAAAGCCGGTGCCGCAGATGATGTTTAACGTGCAGACCCTCGGCGGCGGCTGGGAAGGCAACGGCGGCGACGGATGGCTCCGGATTCTTGAATTCATGCCCGACGGCGTCACCGTGAAAGTACGCACATATTCTCCCCTCTTCGGCATATCGCCCTCTACCCGTCATCTTGCCCACCGCCGCGGCGACATCGATGAGTTCGAGATGAAGCTTGCCCGCTGACCACTCGCTGACAATATCTTGCCTGTTTCAGGAATTTATTTGTAATTTTGCAAATGCTGGATATTTTCGGCGATCTCTGCCGTTTTTTCAGGTGTTGTTTTGGTAATATACAGATATTCAATACATTAATATGACAACAATTCTCTATGCCCATCCCTACGAGAAGAGCTTCAACCATGCCATTCTCGAGACTGTGAAAGCAAAACTCGAGGCCGACGGACGCGAATACAAGGTGCTCGATCTGTATGCCGACCATTTCAATCCTGCTCTCGAAGCCGACAGCCTGCGTCTGTACAGCAACAGCGAAAGCGCCGACCCGCTGGTGAACCGCTATCTCGACACCCTTATAGCCTCCGACGAATTTATCATGATCTTCCCCATATGGTGGTCTACGATGCCCGCTATCGTCGACGGTTTCTTCGACAAGGTGATGCTCGGCGGAGGCAAGGCTTTCGGATATGACGAAAACGGCCGTCTGGTGCCCGCTCAGATCCTCATGAAGCGTACGGTAATGATTTCTACTTCCGAGGCCCCTACCGACGTTTTCAAGCCCTTTTTCATGGGTTATTTCGCCGATAATGTTCTTGCCACTGTCGGCATGACAAATGTCGAGTGGTATAACTGCCCGCAGACCTCGCACGGCCCCGCCGAAAACCGCGAGAATTTCCTCGCCATGCTCCGCGACCAAATATGATAATCAGAAATTAGGAGTTAGAAATTAGGAGTTGCGCCGGCGTGTTTATTCAACCGCTCCGGCGTTTTTTTCGCGCCGTTACCGCTCCATGGCGGTGCTTTTGTGGCGGGCGGTATCGTCATTGATTTTTTTGCGATGGGAACCGCCTATGGCGGTTTTAGATAGATATAGCCTATGGTTTAGACGCCGTCAGACGGCTATACCATAGGTTTTTGTGTGTTTTTTTGAGGGGCCAACCGCGGCCAGCGGTTGAAGAGTTGGTGTCAATCATCGAATAGATAGCGGTCGTCGTATTCGATTTCGTATCGATCTAGAAACAGACGTATCTCATCGTTGAGGCTTCTTCCTTTATGGTGTTCGTATTGATTGCTGATGTAATCAATAAGGTCGGGAATGGCGGATTTTGAATATGAAAGGGCGGCATAACCGCGTTGCCACTGAAATCGTCCTCTTACCAGACGTTTTTCGTTTATATAATGGCTTACGGCTATCTTTAGGTCGTGCACCAGATCGGGGATAAGCTTGTTGATATTGTATTCAATCAATAAATGCACGTGATTTTCGGTACCTCCTATACGTATGCACTTGTGCCCCAGGTTTAGCACAACCGATGCCATATATGCGTGTATGTCGGGTAGCAAATGTATCGGCAGAAAACCGTATCTGCCTTTTACGGCAAATATAATATGGACGTATAGTTTTGATAATGTGTTAGCCATATGGCAAATATATGCAATATCACCGGCGCGTGCAAATTTATTTTCAATGTATTGATAAGAAGAACCGCCAACGGCGGTTCAAAGATAGATATAGCCTATGGTTTAGACGCCGAATGGCGGCTATACCATAGGTTTCCATGGCCGCGGGGCAAACAACCGCGTAGCGGTTGAATACGGGGGTGTATGCGTGATTATTCAACCGCTATGCGGTTGTGTGTTGTTGGTGGTGACATTTTCCTATGGTATGGGCTGGCGCCCAAACCATAGGCTGTGTTTATATTCAACCGCCGCTGGCGGTTGCTGCGCCATTGCGGCTGTGGTGTTACGGAAGAACCGCCTGTGGCAGTTGGTGGAGGCGGACAAAAAGAACCGCCTATGGCGGTTTTAGATAGATATAGCCTATGGTTTAGACGCCGAATGGCGGCTATACCATAGGTTTCCATGGCCGCGGGGCAAACAACCGCATAGCGGTTGAATACGGGGGTGTATGCGCGATTATTCAACCGCTATGCGGTTGTGTGTTATTTGTGATTACGATTCCTATGGTTTGGGCGATAGCCCATACCATAGGCTGTGTTTATATTCAACCGCCGGTGGCGGTTGTTGGGGAGGAAAAAGCGAAACCCTCCGGGGCGCGGGGCCGCGGAGGGTTTCTAATAATTCAGACAATGCGATGACTAAATTACCTTTTTGAGGTTAGGGGTTAAGGGTTAGTGTTTTTTTACACTATTCACCCTTCTCCTTTCACTTTTATTTGCCAAGGCTGTTGTAGAGACGTGCGCGAGCTTCCATGCAGGAGGCGCCGGTAACGTTGGGGTTGAGATAACCAGTTTCGCCTAATGCCACGCCTTTGGTCATGTTCGAGTTATATAGTATATACTTATATTCGCTCTTGCTGATGATACCGGTGCGCCATGTGAGGTCGGCAGTGGCGTTAAGGGCTGCGAAGAACTTGGTGCGCCATTCCTCTGAAATCTCGGGAGCCTCGATGATGTCGGCGAGATAGGGGAAAAGCACTGCGCGGAAGAGTGTGGTGTCGCCGCTCGAGTCGTCCCAGCGCCATGTCTTGTTCTCGAAGAAGAGAGCGCCGGTAGATTTATCGGCACAAGCTACACCGGTTACATACTGAGCGATACGACGTGCGTCTTTGAGGTATAGCTCGTTTCCAGTGAATTTGTATGCCTCATAGGCGGCGCGCATCACTGTGCCATGAGTGTAGGAGTACTCGCGCGAATCTTCGCCTTCGGATTGGAGGGTTTTGCGGTTGATACCGTTGAGCACGCGGCCTGTGGCGGGATCGATTACGTATTCGCGCATGAACTGGTAGATTTTCAGACCGTTTTCGGCGTATTTCTCTTCGCCTGTAGCCTCGTAGAGCATGAAAGCGAGGACCGCAGCGGGGCCATTGGTACATATAGCGCGGCTGTCGCCGTAGTAGGAAGTACCGGGAGCGCCCCACGAGAGACCGCCGATGTTTTCGTTGTCCCAGCCGTTTGCCATCATATCCTCATGCAGATATCTGGCTACCTCGAGATACTTGGAATCTTTGGTAATGTTGTAGAGCTTCATCATTGTGATGGAGATCCATGCATTATCATCGTAGAGAGGCACCCAGTACTGGTCCTTGCGGCCGCTCCAGCACTGCTGTTTCACGCCTACGAACCATTTGTCGAACATGGCGCTGTACTTGGAGTCGCCGGTACGCTGATAGGCGGCTATCACTACGTCCATGGCATGTGCCTGAGGCCAGTAGTTGTTGCCCGATCCTTCATCTCCGTTACTGTTGATGTTGAAGAATCCTTTTTCGTCATTCCAGAAGTTCTGGATAAATGCGGTTGTGGAGCTATCGGCAGCGGCATTCCAGTCGATGGTGTAGCCGGTAGGGGCTACATACTCGTCGACATTGTCGCACGATGACACCGCTATCGATGCCATGGCGGCTGCCAGCGCTGTTATTCCTATTATTTTTTTCATTTGATGATCGGTTTAAGAGTGATTACTTAACCTTGGCGAAGTGCTTGAATGCGCCGTTGTCGTTGTTGAAGTACAGGGTGTAGACAAGAGGTTTGTTGTACCATACATCGGGCAGCTTCCACTTGTTGTTCACTGTGCCGGCATATTCTACCATGGTGAAGTCGCCGCTTGTGATGTCTACGTTGCCGGGTTTGCCGTCGTTGCCTGCATTGAGCGGGCCCCAGGTGCACTTGCTGCCGTCGGCATATTCCATCACGAAGTTGTGGCGCGATTCGAAGGGATCCCAGCTCCAGCCGGTGTCTTTGGTCACGATAGTGCCTTCCCACTCGAAGAGACCATTGTTTTTGTAGTTGAATTTGGCTGCGTAGTTGCCGTTAGGCATTCCGGGGATATTGAAGCTGAAATCGGTAAAGCGCATGTACACACCGTCGATCTTGCGGAATGAGACGCTTGCGGTCGAGAAGTCGATGTTGATGCGGTAAGTGCCATTTTCTTCAACAGTGTATTCAGAAGCGTTGTCATCTACAAACGAGGTAGCGGTCTTGGGGCTGTAGAGTTTGAGACCTTCCTTGTCAGCGCTGAAGATGATCTTCTGGCCGGCCTTAAGTTCTGAGAACATTTCGAAGAGTTCGCCGTCTTTGCTGAATGCGCGGGCTTTGCTGTAGTCGTCGCCGGTTTCGGAAGCTGCGCCTGCGAGGTAGAGTTCATCGGGTACTTCGTCGAAGCCGATGAAACGTGTCACAGTCAGGTTATACAGCTTGGTAGAGTTGGTGCCATTTACACCGGCATAGGAGATTACACCCCATTTGATGTCGTCGGTATCGCCCATACCTACACCTGCGAGGGCCATAACCTTGGCAAGAGTCTTGTGCGATACAGATGCCATGGGCTTTGCGCCGTTAGCGTCGGAAGTAACGGTATAGATAGGAGTAGTGGTGTTGTCCTTAGCGTAGAAGGCAAGTTCGTACTGTGGCATAGCACCGTCACCTGCGTGAGCGGCTTCCCACTCGAAGAAGAGACTTGCAGTAGCGGAAGGAATGAGTTTTACTACTTTTCCGTCTGCGGGCTCATAGAAAGACTGCACCGGAGTAGCGGTGGTGTCGGTATATTCCATGTCGTTGGTGCAGGCAGCAGCCGAAGCCAGGACAGTTGCGAGCGCGAGGCTCTTGAATACTATAGATTTCATTTGTTGAATTCTTGTTTTGATTGGTTTTGGTCTTTTGTTTTCGGCTGACAGCCGTATGGGTCTTATTAGACTAATAGGTCTTTTGAGACCGATAGGCTGTCGGCCTGATGGCTCGTTCGCTTATCAGCTGCTGTAGCCGGGGTTTTGGGGTTTGAGGTTGGGGTTGAAGTCGATTTCGCTCAAAGGAACTGCCCAGAGGTAGTCGCGGTTTTCGTCGAATTTGTATTCATCGAGCACGGCGGGGCCACCTACGAAGGTACAGCCTTTCACGGGACCGTTGAGGTATTCGCTACCGGCTTTCCAGCGCTTGATGTCCCACCAGCGGAGGCCTTCGAGAGCGAGCTCTACGCGGCGCTCGTTGCGGATGATCTGGCGGAGGTCGCCTGCGGGCATCTTAAGGGCCTTGTCGGCGGTGAAGCCGGCACGCTTGCGGATAGCGCCAATTGTCTGATCCCATACGCTCGCGTTCATCTGGCCGAGTTCGTTCATGGCTTCGGCGTACATGAGGAGTACATCGGCATAGCGCATCATGATGAGGTTGAGTCCCGAGCTATAGCTGGTATCGTCCTTGATGGGCGAGAACCATTTGCGGGTGTAGTAGCCTGTGTATGTCTTGTACTGGCCGGGAGTAGCACTGGTGGCTACGTTGTCGCTCGATTTGCCAGAAAGGGAGTTGATATAGATGGTGTGGGTCTTGCCGGTAGAGGGATCGAAGAGTTCAGACTTGTCGTAAACGACTGTAGCGGCGAGACGCGGGTCGCGATTGTCGTAGGGATGGTCCTTGTCGTAGTCGGTGCCGTTTTCGTCGATGGTGTATCCACTGAGGGTAAGGTAGCTGTCGACGAGGCTCTGGGTAGGACACCAGGTTACGTAGTCTTCGCGGAGCGACGGTGGTTTCATGTGGGCGTATTCACCCCAGGTGCGGCCGGGGTTGCCGGCAACGAAGCCCATGTCGAGGATTACTTCGCTGTTATATTCGTTTTCTTCCTTGAAGAGGCCTTCGTAGCTGGGGAAGAGTTCGTAGTGGCCAAATTCGCCGTCTATGATACGCTTGGTCCAGCTTGCTACAGTGGCCCAGTCGCTTTCCATAAGAGCGATACGTGCACGGAACATGGCTGCGGCGCCCTGTGTCCAGCGTCCGCGATCTTCGATAGCCAGGGTTTCGACTGTGGGAAGAGCCGGTATGCACTCTTCTAGGTCGGTTGTGATAGCTTTGATTACTTCTGCATGGGGTGTACGCTTGAGAGTGCTTGCATACTCAAGTGTGGGATTTTCCATGAAGAAAGGTATGTCGCCGTAGAGATTGGTGAGGCGGAAGTAGATGAAGTCGCGGATAATGCGGGCTTCGGCCTTGAGCCGGGCTATTTTCTCGGGCGATGAGTCCTGAATTTCATCAGCATGTTCGAGGAATGTGTGGCTCGAGCGTATGCCGCCCCACCAGCCGTTCCAGCCGAATCGGCCGTTGCCGGGAGTGGCGATACCGCGGCGGATAAGGTGGGTGTCGGTGACGCCGTAACCGTTATAGAGGTTATCGGTGATTTCCTCGTCGCTCCAGAAGCAACCGGCGTTGTACATCTGGGTGTAGCCGGTGTTCACCATCAGCTCGGCATTCTTGTCTTTCCAGAAGTTGGAGTCGTTATATTGGTTTGTTGGCGGCTGTTCGAGGTCGTTGCAGGCCGAGAAGGCTATGCCCGAAGCGAGGAAAGCGCCTGCCGCCATTATTTTGATAAGTTTCATTGCTTTGTTCTGATATTAGAAAGTTACGTCAATACCAAGACCGTAGTAGCGGAGCGAAGGATATGAGCGGTAGTATGTACCGTTGCTGCTATAGCCCATGCTGGTGCCGGCGTTGGTGACTTCGGGGTCGATCCACGACTTGGAGCAGATGGTCCAGAGGTTTTCGCCTGTCACATAGAAGCGGCATTTGCTCATGCCCAGAGTGCGGATAACCTTTGCGGGGAGGCTGTAGCCGAGAGTAAGGTTTTTCAGACGTGCGTAGGCGCCGTTGTGTACCATGTTGGAGTTACCCTTGTAGTCGTTCTGGTTGGAGTCGGAACCGCTTACAGCCAGACGCGGATATTCGGCGTCGGTGTTGGTGGGACTCCAGAAGTCGAGCTGATGCTTGTAGATAAGCTGAGAGTAGCCTGCGTGGAAAGGTTCGAGCATTTCGCCGCGTACATACTGCGAGCGCTTGCCTACGCCCTGCCAGAACATCGAGAAGTCGAAGCCGCGCCAGCTGAGGCCGTAGGTGAAGCCGAAGGTGTAGCGGGGGAAGGGGTTACCGAGAACAACACGGTCTTTTTCGGTGATGACACCGTCGCCGTTGACGTCTTTGTAGCGGAAGTTACCGGGCTGGAGTGTGAGGCCGGGGATCTGGGCCGAGCTTTCGATTTCTTCGTAGCTCTGGTAGATACCTTCGATCTGGTAGCCGTAGTAGCTCATCAGAGGAAGACCTTCGCGGTTCACGTACCATGCGCCGTCCATGCCGTTGATTACTTCGTGGCCGGGGTACTTGAGAAGTTTGTTCTTGGTGTCGCCGAGGTTGAGGTTGAAGTTATGGTTGAATTCACCTGTGCGCAGATAATACTGAATGCTGAATTCCCAACCCTGATTGCTCATTTCGCCGATGTTGGCGCGGGGTACTGCAGTACCGAAGATACCGGGATATTTGGGAGTCTGAAGAATGTCGGTGGTGCGCTTGTAGAAGTAGTCGAACGAGAACTGGAGTGCGTTCTTGAGGAAGGTGGCGTCGACGCCGACGTTGAACGTCTTGGTCTTTTCCCAGGTCAGGTCGTCCTTACCGGTGTTGAAGCCTGCCCACTGCTGAGCGGTGTTGTTGAACACGAGGCCGCCCGAGTAGAGCTGATAAGTGGTGAAGCGGTCGTAGTTGCCTACAGACTGGTTACCGAGCACACCGTAGGAGAGACGGAGTTTAAGATCGCCTACGTTCTGGCGGTAGCGTTCGAGGAACTGTTCTTCGGTGGCGCGCCAGCCTGCGGATACCGAGGGGAAGAAGCCCCAGCGGTGGTCTTTGTGGAACTTGCTCGAACCGTCGTAGCGGAATGTGAATTCTACCATATAGCGGTCGGCGTAGTTGTAGCCGGCACGGCCGATAAGCGAGTTGATAGAGGTGCGGCCGCGGCTTTCGAGGAATGTGCTGCCGCCGAAAGCGCCGTTCTCAGTAGTGGTTTCATCGGTGCCTATACCGAGATCGGGGTCTACATATCCTTTCGATACCTCGTTGTAGAAATCAGTGTATGATTCGTTGGTGAAGCCGAACATCGCGTTGACGGTGTGTACGTCCTTGAATGTGCGGTTGAAATCGAGAAGGATCTGCGAGTTCAGGCGATAGCTGTCTGCGTTCCAGTTGCTTGCGCCGTAGTTTTTGGCCGAAGCTTTCTGGAGCTCACCGGTGCTGCTGTAGAACTCGTAGGGAATGTTTCGGGTCGAACGTGTCTGGTTGTTGATGTTTGCGCCGAAGACACCGCGGATTTTAAGACCTTCGATGATCTTGAAGTCGGCATTGATAGTACCGCTCCAGTCGTTGTTGCGGTATTTGTTGTAGCCTTCGGAGTTGAGTTCGGCCAGAGCGTGCTGGTCGGCTACGGTACCGTTGGCTTTGTAGCGTCCTTCCTCATCGATGAGGTTGTTATAGTAGTACTTCGGGGTACGCTTGGAGTTGGCATAGACGTTGAAGAGATTGGCAGTCGACATCATGGAGTTGTTACGGGTGAACTGCATGATTGCTCCGATATGGAAGCGGCCTATGTCGGTGCCGATGTTCATACGCATGTTATAGCGCTGTATACCCTGGTTGTTCTTACCCACAAGGTTGCTCTCCTGGTTGTAGTAGCCGAGCGAGAACATATATGTAGTGTTCTTGCTGCCGCCCTGAACCATCACATTATATTTCTGCTGGAGCGCGGTCTTGGAAATCTGGTCAAGTGCCCATATTTCGTCATTGCGGTGATCATAGAGATCTTTGATTTCCGCAGGCGAGAATTTGGGGTTCTGACCCGAGTTTTCGAGTGCCTGATTGTAGAGGATAGCATTTTGATAGCCATCTACTGTGTCAAAGGGGTAGTAGGGGTCTTCCCAACCGACATTGGCGCTGAATGTAACGGTAGCGGGGGTATCTTTCTTACCGGCCTTGGTGGTCACAAGAACGACACCGGCAGCCGAACGCGAACCGTAGATGGCGGCGGCGCCGGCGTCCTTAAGGATAGAGATGTTTTCGACATCGTTGGGGTTGAGTCGGTTGAATGCACCGTCATCGGCTACAACACCGTCGATGACGAAGAGAGGGCTCGAGCTGGTGGTCGAAGTCACACCGCGGATATTGAAGCGTGTCTCCTGATTGTTGGGGTCATAAGAGCTCGACTGGATAATTACGTTAGGCGCGGCACCCTGCATGGCCTGGGTCATGCTCAGTACCGGACGCTCTGCAATTTTCTCGCCTTTCACTTTGTCGACAGCGCCTACAGCGGCGCGGCGTGTGGTCGTACCGTAACCGATGACCACAACATCGTCGAGAAGTTCAGACTTGGCATTAAGTTTGATGTCGCTGAGGTTGGCTGAAGCCGAAACCTCGATGGGATCGTATCCGACGTACGATATGACGATCTTGTCGGATTTCTTACATCTGATAGAGAAATTGCCGTCGATGTCGGTAACGGCCGATACTTTTGTACCTTTTACCACGACGCTGGCACCTATGACGGGTTCGTCGTTTTCATCGAAGACAGTACCTTTTACCGTCACGGTCGCCTCTTGATTGACGCCCGTTGATTGTGGTTCGGCGAATGCTTGCTGGGGTGAGCCTGCGATGGCTGCCACTGCAAGAAATCCTCCTAAAGCGAACCATAACCTTTTAGGTCTCGATTTCTTCATTCGAATTAGATTTTAGTGATAATTATTGGATAGATTTGTTTCGGTCGGTGTGTTTTTGCAACTTATATGCACGGCAAAATTCCGATATATTCTGTGAAAAAGTGTGTCGGATTATGACAAATATGTCTTTTCTCATGTCTGACAGTGCGGAAAATCCAATATTGGCAGAATTTCGATACAGATTTCAGTTCAAAGTTACACAAATTAGTGTTAATAATGGTTATAAACATATGTTAATGGCCTGCCATAAGGATAAAATGTGTAAAAATCACACTTATTCGTCGTCCTTGTCGCTGCCATGTCGCAATCGGACACACCGCCGGGCGCGCCAGAGGCCCGCGGCAAAAAAGGATACAATCGCGCCGAAGACTATGTTAGTTGATTGTCAGTGTGTTGCGCTCAATGTATTCAAGACTGCCATAGCCTGTATATTGTCTAATCTGATTACTTTTTTCTCTTCTTCCGGCGTATGTATATGCCGGGGCGCATTTTATTCAACCGCCATGCGGTTGCTGCGTGTGATTGTTGCGTTTTACCTATGGTATGTTCGCCAGTCGGCGCCCAAACCATAGGCTATGTGAATATAAAACCGCCGTTCGGCGGTTTCCGCAAGTTTCGCACGGCGACAAGGGGCTTCGCGCCAATAACCGCCGAACGGCGGTTTGACAATCATACAGCCTATGGTTTAGACGCCGGAACGGCGGCTATACCATAGGACAGCAATCAAAACGGGGCGTACAACCGCATGGCGGTTGAATATGCCGTGGCGCTTCTTGCTGACATCATCAAATCGAAAAAAATCCCGGGGAGCGGTGTGGCCGCCCTCCGGGATTCGGGATATGGATTGAGGATTGTTTTATTCGGTGACGATAGTCATGGTTTTGCCGGCGGCGAGATCGGCGTGGTCAACGAAATAGCCGTCGAGAGTCTTGTCGCCGACTTTGATTTCCTTGATCTTTTTGCCGTTGCCTGTCTTGGTGATTGTGCAGGGCTGTTCGCCGATAGCGAATGTCACCTTGTCGAAGAGAGGAACAGACACGATATACTCTGGGTCGGCGGGAGAGTAGGTATAGAGGCCGAGGGCGTTGAGGGCATACCATGCCGACATTTCGCCAGCGTCGTCCATGCCTGCGTATGCGAGGCCGTAGTCGCCCATGTCGTAGAAGCGGTCGAGGATTCTGTTGATGAGATCCTGCGATTTTTCCTGCTTGCCTATGAAGTAGTAGGTGTAGGGAATGTTGTGGCCGGGCTGGTTGCCGTGGCAGTAGTTTCCGATGAAACCGGTGAGGTTGGCAACCTCGAGGCCGCAGTAGGGACGCACGAGCATGGTATCGAGCAGAGCCTCGACCTTGTCGGGCGAAGAGTAGAGGCCGATCATGCCTTCAGGATCGTGGGGAGCGTAGAAGAGCGAGTTCCAGCCGTTGGCCTCGCGATACATGTGCTGGTAGTAGGGCAGGTCGGGGTTGTAGGGTTCGAGCCATGCGCCGCCTTCGATACGGCCCTGGAAGAATCCGTTTTCAGGATTGAATACGTTCTTGTAGTTCTTGCTGTGCTCCATGAGCATGTTGTAGTTGGTGGAGTCGCCGAGTTCCTTTGCGATCTGGGCTACGGCATAGTCGTCGTAAGCATATTCGAGGGTCTTGGTGACGCCGCCTTTCTTTTCGTTCCAGAAGGGGCATTCGGGATCGTTTTCGTCGGCCACGTAGCCGTTGGCGAGATATTCTTCCATCCATGCGCGTCCGCCGGGACCGGGCACAGTTGCGCTCTTGAGAGCGAGTGCATAGGCACGGGCGAGGTCAAAATCCTTTATGCCGCGCTTCCAGCTGCCGATGACGAATGTCGGGGCATGGTCGCCGTGGAAGTAAGAAGGAATGTAGCCGGAGCCTTTCTCGCCGCGGTCTATGGTAGATTTGATGACATCGTTGGCCACATCGGGCTGGAGCATGCCGAGGAGTATGAGCTGGTTGCGGCTCACGTCCCAGAAGGCGGGATTGGAGTAGTAGCGGAAATCGGCATCCTTCACCACTTCGCGGCGGTTGTCGCGGTATTCGCCGTTGACGTCGCTTTCGAGGCGCGGCATGAGCGAGGCGCGGTAGAGGGTGGTGTAGAGCAGACCCTTTTCACGCTCTGTGCCTCCCTCGACCTGAACCTTGCCCAGAAGGGCTGTCCATGTGTCATCGGCTTCCTGACGTACCTGGTCGAAGTTTTTGGCGAGCATTTCTTTTTCGAGGTTCATCTTGGCGTTGTCGGTGCTTACATACGACAGGCCGACCTTGACTTCGAGGGGTTCTTTGCCTTTGTTATCCTTGAAATCGACGATGGCTACAGGCGCGCCTCTCTCGGCTTTGCTCTGTACGATGCCGATGGAGTCGATGGGAAGGTTGGTCACGGCATAGTAATACAGACCGCCCTGATGTCCGGCGAAAGCGTTGTCGGCTACCTGGTCTACGTCCCAGTTGCGTACATTGTTCTGGTTGTGGGCCACGTTTACGAGCAGGCGCTTGGCGTCGTCGTCCTTGAAGGTATATTTATGATAGCCGGCGTGCAGTGTGCTGGTAAGTTCGGCGTTGACGCCGTATTTGTCGAGATATACCTGATAGTAGCCGGGATGTGCCGACTCGTTCTTGTGGGAATAGCCCGAAGCGTAGTTGTCGGCGTTGACATTGCCGGTGACAGGTATGATGGGCAGGTCGATGAGGTTCCAGTGTCCCATTGCGGTGTGGGCGAAACCGAGGATGGTGGTGTCCTCATGCTGGTAACCGGCACCTGCGTGCCACATCGTGACAGGGGTGAGCTGTACCATTGCGTTGGGAAGGGCGGCGCCGGGGAATGCCTCGGCACCCCATGTGCGTTTCTGCTGATGGCGTTCGTAGCCGAGATCCTCGGTTTTCCAGAGTGTGGCGGTACCGAGCAGGGGGTTCACGTAGTCCGTGAGCGTCTTTTCTTTTTTCTCTCCGGCGCATCCGCAAAGCAGGGCTGCCGCAGAGATTATGGCAATTACTTTCTTCATATAGTGATTTATTGGGTTTGTTGCTTTAGATATGGCGTTTTCAACTTATCTTACAGAGGGTACGAAGCGGAGGGTATAGCCAAGTTCGTCGGCGCCCTGCCAGTTGCCCGGATAAGGTGTCTCGTAGTGGGGCAGACAGCAGTCGGAGCCGCAGCTGTTGTTGCCGATGCCGCGCTGCCAGTAGTCGAAGTGAGCGAATGTCTCGGGATATTCCTTAAGGTCGGACCAGTGCAGACGTGTATATTGTGTCACCTTGTTCCATTCCAGTTCGTCGTAGTGGGAGAGAGAGAATGCCACGTCGCCTTCGGTGAGTACGGCGAGATCCACTTTGCCGTTCTTGTCCTTGAGCAGGAGACGGCGCAGTTCCTGATGGTCGCCATAGGTCTGCGGATGTGTGTTCTCGTCGACCATATCGCGGATAGTGGTTGTATAGTTGCGCACATAAGAACCTGTCTGGCGGTCTTTGTAGTTACTCCAGGGGCCTTTGGCGAAGTATTCGATTTCCTCGAAACCGGGAGCGAATGCCATGCCCATGCCGAGACGGCGCAGGCCGCGGCGCTGCGGGTCGAAAGTCACTTTCATGTCGAGCGAGCCGTCGGGATATACGGTATAGGCCACGTTGTAGGCGGTCTTGGAGCCTGTGGCGCCCATGGCGAGGGTGGCTTTACCGTCGCGGAGTGCCAGCGGCGAGTGAACGGTGTGTTTCTCAATGCCTGTGGCGCCGTAATCGTAGCGCATGTCGCCGCCGTGGTTCACGTTTTCTATGCACTGTTTGCCCTCGGAGTCGTTGTCGATGCGGCGGAAGTCGTTGTATTCAGGTGCTTTGGCTATGAGCTGCCGACCGGCGTAGACATAGCTGCACAAAGCGCCGTTGCTGTCGAATTCTATTTCGAAGTTTTCGCCCTTTACCTTGCGGCCTTCCACAGCGAGCGTGCCCGCGGCCTTGACTTCGGGCAGACCCTGGCGCGGAGTGAGCATGAACTGCTCGTCGGCCATCATATAGTCTTTTTCGGCCCAGGGGGTCGCTTCCTTGAGGCAGAGGCCCACGATGAGCGAATATTCGGCATCGGGCTTAACGACGGTCTTGATCGGGAGCGCCACGCATGCTGTGTCGAGGGCGGCCACGAAGACAGGCATAGTGAATTCCTCGACTGGCTTGCCGTCGCGCAGCACGGTGCCGCGCAGATAGAACTTGTCGTTGAGGTTGTTGAAGGGATATTTGTTGACGATGGTAAGACGTCCGTCGGCATAGTCGCGGAAGTCGGCGTGCTGGTATACCTTCTTGACTTCGGTAAGTTTCGATGTCCAGCGGCGGTCGGGGGTTATGATACCGTTGTTGAGGAAGTTGCCCTGGAATGCCTTGTCGTTGTTGGCATGGGTGTCGAACCACGGGTCGTAGTCGTATCCGCCCGTCCATGCATGGTAGCCGTTTGCGTCGACTGTAGTGCCTGCATTTATGGCTTCGGGATTATATATGGCCTGGTCTACCCAGTCCCAGATACATGCGCCGACGATACCGGTGCTGCTCTCGATGAGCTGCCAGTAATCGGTGAGGTTACCGACAGCCTGACCCATGGCGTGGGCATATTCGCAGATGAAGAAGGGGCGTCCGTCGGCCGCGCCTTTCATATGACGCTGCACTCCTTCGATCATGGTGTACATTTCGGAATACATGTCGGATGCCTTGTCGCCGTGGCAGTGCACGAAACGCTTGTCGAGTTTCTTGACCGCATTGTAGCATGCGCTCATGTTGGGGCCCGAGTCGTTTTCGTTGCCGAGCGACCAGAATATCACACAGGGATGGTTGCGGTCGCGGAGCACCATGCGTACGTTGCGGTCCACGAAAGCGTTCTCCCAGTCGGGATTGCGTGTCAGGGTCTGGTTGCCGTGGCATTCGAGATCGGCCTCGTCCATCACATAGAGACCGTAGAAATCCATCATGGCGTTCATCTTGGAATGGCGCGGGTAGTGGCTGGTGCGGACCGTGTTGAGGTTGGCCTGTTTCATGAGCCGTATGTCGGCGAGCATGGTCTCGTTGTCGACGTGGCGGCCGTAGAAGGGGTGGGTGTCGTGTATGTCGGCGCCCTTGAAGAATATGCGCTTGCCGTTGATCGTATAGTAATGGTGATCGGCTGAATCTACTACGGCGATATTGCGGAAGCCGTATTTTGTGGCGAATGCCATCTCTTCCTTGTCGCCGTCGAACTGGCGCACGACTACGCTGTAGAGGTAAGGATTCTCGGCGTTCCATGGAGTGAGACCGCTCAGTCGGCCGGTGGTGAGATGGACAGTCTTTTTCTTATCGCGGAAACTTACGCGCTCCGATGTTTCGGCTACAAGTCGGCGGTCGGCATCATACAGCTCTACTTTTACCGATTTGTCGGCGGCTTTGCCGTCGCGGTTATCGAGTTCCACGGCTACATCGAGCTTGCCGGCGGTGCCGTCGGCGCTCTGGTCGGCCACGGTGATATAGTGGTCGCGGACGAAGGTGCGGGGTGTGGCGTAGAGATATACGTCGCGGTGTATGCCGCTGAGGCGCCACATATCCTGAGCCTCGAGGTAGGAGCCGTCGCACCAGCGGTATACTTTCACGGACAGCTGGTTTTTGCCGGGACGGGCGAGGGCGCTGATATCGAATTCGGCCACGTTGTTGGCTCCCTGCGAGTAGCCCGCGAAGTTCCCGTTGACCCATACGGCGCAGCAGCTGTATACGCCGTCGAAGTGTATGAACACGCGTTTGTCGCGCCAGTTCTCGGGCATGTTGAAGTCGCGGCGGTAGAATCCGATGGCGTTATGCTCGGTGATGCCGTGCTCCACCCAGCCTTTGACGGCGGCCGGAGGAGTATTTTCGAAGGGATAGAAAGTGTTGTTGTAGGTAGGCTTGTTGTATTTTCCGGTCATTTCCCAGCTCATGGGCACGCGAATGTCGTCCCAGTCGGAGTCGTCGAGAGAAGCGGCCTGGAAATCGGCCTTCCCGGGCCCTTCCGGGGTACCTGGTACAAACCGGAATTTCCATGTTCCGTTCAGGTCGAGGAATTCGGTCGAACGCGGATTCTCCCAGGGGGTGTCGAAGCGGGTGTCGGACATGAGGGCGGTCTTGCCCGTATACGGCATGAAGGTCGCGTGGCCGTCTTCCTTGTTTACACCGGTCACATTCTGGTCAGCTGTCCAGCGTTCGTCGAAGCGTGTGGCACCGGCGGCCGATATAGCCGTGATGGCTATTATGGCTGGAAAGATACGTTTCATTTGCAGATTTGGTCTATCATGGTGAGTTCTTCAGTGGTAAATGAGGGTGTGTCGAGAGCCTTGAGACTGTCGGCGAGCTGTGCCGCCGAACTTGCTCCGACTATTACGCTGGTGACGTCGCTGTCGGCAAGCACCCAGGAGAGCGCCATCTGGGCCAGGCTCTGACCGCGGACGGCGGCCATGTCGTTGAGTGCACGTATACGTCCGACGGTTTCGGGTGTGAGGGCGTCTTTCTTTAGATGTCCTCCGTGGGCTATGCGCGAGTCGGCCGGTATGCCTTTGAGGTATCGGTCCGTAAGGAGTCCCTGAGCCAAGGGAGAGAAGCAGATGTAGCCTGTGCCGTTGGCCGCGGCCTGTGCGAGAGTGCCGTCGGTCACGGGACCGCGGTCGAAGATGTTGTAGCGGCCCTGATAGAGCAGGCACGGTACGTCGCGGGAGGCGAGATAGTCGTAGGCGAAGGCGGCCGCCTCTTTGGGCCAGCGCGATATTCCGGCATAGAGGGCTTTGCCGCGGCGCACGATGTCGACGAGCGCCTGAAGAGTTTCCTCAAGTGGTGTCTCCGGGTCGTAGCGATGGCTGTAGAATACGTCGACGTAGTCGAGCTTCATGCGCTGCAGGCTCTGGTCGAGGCTGGCCATTAGATATTTGCGCGAGCCCCAGTTGCCGTAGGGGCCGGGCCACATGTCGTAGCCGGCTTTGGTGGATATGAAAAGCTCGTCGCGGTAGGGTGCGAACGACTTTCGCATTATCTCGCCGAAAGTCTCCTCGGCCGAGCCGTACGAAGGGCCGTAGTTGTTGGCCAGGTCGAAATGGGTTATGCCCTTGTCGAAGGCGAAGTGGGCCATCTCCTGCGAGTTTGCGAAGGGATTCACATCGCCGAAGTTGTGCCAGAGACCGAGCGATATTTCGGGCAGAAGCACGCCGCTGCGGCCGCAGCGGCGGTACTTCATCGTACCGTCGTAGCGGTCTGCGGCCGGGCTGTATATAGGTTTGATCATTCTGCGGGTTCTATGACGAGTGCGAGTCCGCCGTTGCGGGCTATTTTTGCTTTGAAGGTCTCGCCGGCGCCTACGGTGCCGTTCTTTATCCGGTAGTCCATGGCCTGACGGGGAGCGTTGATGCCGTCTTCGACCCATGTGGCCTTATATTTGCGGCCTTTCTCGAGGAAATCGAGAGGCAGGTCGAGGGTGCGCCACTTGCTGCCGTCTCCGGCGATGGCTCCGACATACCATTTGTCGCCCTTGCGCTTGGCCACGGCCATATAATCGCCTATTTTAGCGTCTATCAGTCGTGTCTCGTCCCAGGTCTGCGGAATTGCCGCCAGGAACTCTGTGCAGTCGTTGTTGCGCATGTAGAGTGTGGGATTGTCAGCGAGCATCTGTATGCCGCTCTCGAAAATCACGAAGAGCGCCGTCTGGTAGGCTCGTGTGCCGATAGAGGCCGAGTTGGGGCGTTCGGAGGCGTAGCATTCGGGCTGTGTTGAAATCATGGCGCCGGGGGTGTAGTCCATCGGACCTACGGCGTTGCGCATGAAAGGCAGATAGAGAGTGTTGTCGGGTCGGCAGCCGCCCATCTGCTCCATGCCGCGCACGCCCTCGTACGAGAGCAGGTTGGGGTATTTATGCTCCAGGCCTGCGGGCTTGAACGAGCCGTGCATGTCGACCATGAGGCCGTTTTTGGCCGCTTCGCGGCATACTCGCTCGTAGAAATCCACCATCCACTGGTCGCTGCGGTCCATGAAGTCGATTTTCACGCCGGCCACGCCCCAGTCCTTGAACTGCTTGAAGAGGTCGAAGTTGTTTTCGGTTACGAGCCATGTGAGCCACAGGAACACGCCGACGCCCTTTTCCTTGCCGTAGCGGATAATCTCCATGAGGTCTACATCGGGGTTGGGGGTATAGGGGTCGAGAGTGCTCTTGGCCCAGCCTTCGTCCATGAGTATGTATTCGAGGCCGTATTTTGCGGCGAAGTCGATGAAGTATTTGTATGTCTCGAGGTTGCAGCCTGCTTCGAAGTCAACGTCGGGGCCGTAGGGTGTGGCGCCGTTCCACCATTCCCAGCTTACGAAGCCCGGTTTGATCCACGATGTGTCGTCGAAAGCGCGGGGCTGTGCCAGCTGTGTGGTGAATGTCTGCTCGATTATGGTTGCGGGCGTGCCTATGGCCATGAATCGCCAGGGATAGGTGCGTTTGCCGACAGTGTGGGCAGTATAGGGCGATTCTTCCAGAATCTTGACACTGCGGTCGCCGTCGGGGCCGAAGCGCAGAGGCACCTTGGGATAGGTGGCCGAGAAACCGCCTTTGCCGTCGCCTTTCAGGAACATGTGGGGATAGTCTTCGACATCGCATTCCGACACGAGCACGTCGGTGCCGTCGGAAAGTTCGAAGAGTGCGGGCAACGTGGCCATGCGGTCGGTCACGGCCCATTCGCCAAGTTTTTTATGTGTGTAGGGCTCTTCGTATGAAGTCTTGAAGCCGCCAGGCATTTGCAGGTGGGCCTTTGCGTCGGGTGCGAGAGAAACATTGAATTTCTCGTGGGCTACCTTCACGGAGTCAGCTCCGAGCGATGTGACAAGGCGGTGTGCCACGCCGTTGTCGTAGGCACGGATTTCAAGACCGTAGCCGCCCTTGAAGTCGAGAGTGAGCTGATTGTATTTGTCGGCTATTTCAGAGTGCTTGAAAGGTACTGTCGGCTTTATAATGCGGTCGGCGCTGTTGCGGCGGACTTTTTTTACCGATGGTTTCACGCCGAGTGTCTTGTCGGCGGTCTGAAGGCCGACGCCGACACTTTGTACGGCTGTGCGGCCGTCGCGTGTCACGGCATAGTGTATCGAATCATCGACGGATACTGTCACGCCGATATTGCCCGAAGGCGATTTGAGGGTGTAGTCTTTGGCGGAGGCCACAAAAGCCAGGTTGGCTATAATGGCTAATGCTGTTAGTTTATTCATAGTTAGTTTAGTCGTTTGATGTCGGGAATGCTGAAATGCGTAGTCGGGCCGCGCCCATAGGTACGAGGGTGATGTCATCGGTCTGTCCGGAACGGACGGCCGCGGGCGAGGGCAGCACGCCTGTCAGACCTGTCGAATCAATGCCCCATGAGGGTATGAGACGCCCTTTTGCCTTCACTTCGAGAGGTACGCCGGCGAGGGTGAATGGCTGATCGTCGGCCGGCCATGGACGGCGCACCACCTCGAAGCCGGCCGTGGAATTGTCCTCGGGCAGAACGAGGGCATAATTCCATGGCGAGTCGGCATATATTTCGTAGGTGGGCCATTTGGCCGGATCGGCACCCTCGATCCAGTGTGAGTCGCCGATGGCGCTTGCTCTGGAGTCGACTTTCTCATATCGTTCGGCTATCTTGAGCGACATCGTGAGTGGGCCGTAGTCTATCGAGGCGCTGTTCTGGTTCACGGCCCAGCGGCGTACCGACAGTTCCATCGGGAAAATCAGCTCCACGCGGTCGCCGTCGGTCCATTCGCGTTCGAGTCGCAGATATTTCCCGGGTTCGGGTGTGTACGACAGCGTTTTGCCGTCGACGGCCACTTTCGCGCCGTGTGTCCATGAGGGTATGCGGAAGTAGATGGGGAATTTCGCCTTCTCGGGTGTTGCGATTTCGAAGCGGAGAGTGTCGGAGAATGGATAGCGGGTATCTTCGCTGATCGTCACGCTATGACCTCCCGCAACTTCGACAGTAGCTTTGCTCGGGGCGTAGACGGCATAGGCCACGCCGCCGTCGGGGGTGCTGTATGCAAGCGACTGAGTGAAGGCTGGCCACCCCAGACCGTGGTTGTGCTGGCAGCATCGGCTGCTGAAGGGGTTCATGTTGAGGAACGGCCCCCGGTTGTCGATGCCCGGATGATGGTTTTCCGAGTCGCTTACCACGTGGTTGGGCGCTGTGATATAGCGCAGAGCCTTGAGATCGGCGGTCATGGATGCGGGGAAGGAGTTGAACGCCACATCTTCCATATTTTCGGCCCACAGCGGATCGGCATTTATTGAGAGCATTATGCCGTCGGACGCGAGTTGTTCGGCAAAGCCGCAGGTTTCGGTACCCTGGCGCGGGTCGATATAGCCTATGCGGGCGTTCTCGTCGGCACCGAACATACCGCCCGGGACCTGACCGAATGTGCGCCGCACGAGGTTGTGTATATTATATGTGGCCGCCATGAGCGTGGAGTCGCCGGTGAGCAGGCTCGCTTCGGCAGGCTCGCGGAAGTACTGGGCAATGTTTACGTTGTGCCAGTTGGGCAGCGCGGCCGGATTGGTGCAGTCGGCGTTGTTGCGGTGTATCTTTTCGATAAGGGGAAGTACCGAGGCATCGCCGGTCTGGCCGTAGTACCATATCACCGACCACATATTGTCGCCGCCGCGGCAGTTCTCCCAGTAATCCTCGAGGAAATCCTCGTCGGGGAGCGACATTTCCCAGTCGAAATAGCGGCGCATGAATGGAAGCACGCGTTTGTCGCCCGTATATTCGTAGTAGCCCTGAAGGCAGTCGAGCACTATCATCTGCGACCATACCTCGGGGTGTCCGTTCTTGATGTTTTCGGCACCGAAATAGCCGTCGGGGCGCTGTGAGGCCAGAATCGGCTCTATCCATGCCTGAGTCTCGGCCGCCATGGCGCTGTCGCCGAGGATATAGCCCAGACGGCTGTAGCCGCGTAGCCAGTAAGGCGATTCCTCCCAGCCGTTGTGGGCGCCTGGCACGAGCCACGCGTTGTTGCTCTTGTCGAGCCACGCCGAAATTTCGGCGAGATGGCCGTTGAGGCCGCCGCGCTGCAGTTCGAGCTGTTTTCTGAGCCAACCTTCGGGCTGTATTGCGCCAAGAGGCAGTTTCTCGAGTGCGAGAGGACGGAGTGCGCCGGTGTCGGCGGCTGCCGCGGGGCGGTCGACGGTCGATACGGATACATCGGGAGCTGTGCCGCAGGCTGCCATGAGGGCCACGCCGGTCGTCATGGCTGATTTCAATATATACTTTTTCATTTTACCGTGAGTTTGCCTGTGGCCTTTATGTCGCGCGACGAGAAGCCGAGCATTACATTGTAGAGACCGGGATCTTTGGTGAAATCGTGGCGGTCGGTGTCGTAATATTCAAAAGAAGATGCGGGAAGAGTCATTGTCACCTCGGCACTTTTGCCCGGTTCGAGATATATCTTCTTGTAGCCGCGAAGTTCTTTGAGGGGACGCTCGGCACGCGTCTGGTCGGCGGCATCTTTGCCGACATATGCCTGTACTACCTGTGCGCCCGCACGTTTGCCGGTGTTGGTAAGGCGGCAGCTTACTTCGACGCAGCCTTTGGCGTCGGGTGCCGATACCTTGAGGTCGGAGAGACGGAATGTCGTGTACGACAGACCGTGGCCGAAAGGATACTGTACCTCACGGCCGAGCTTGTCGTAGCCGCGGTAACCGGTGAAGATACCCTCGGTATATTCGACATGCTTGTCTCCGTCGGGATCGTGATAGCTGTTGTAAGCGGGGTTGTCTTCCCAGCGTTTTTCAAATGTCATGGGCAGTTTGCCCGAGGGGTTGACATCGCCGAAAAGCACATCGGCGAGTGCCCGGCCGCTTTCCTGACCGGCATACCAGTTCCACAGCAGGGCGTTGACGGTCGGTTCCCAGTCCTGCATTTCGACAGCGCCGCCAGCGTTCACCACAGCTACGACGGGTTTGCGGCAGGCGGCAAGGCGCGCCATCAGAGAGGCATCGGAAGCGGGAAGTTCGAAAGAGCGGTCGCTGTCCTCGGCCTCGGAGTCGGAGTTATGGCCAATGCATGCAACCACGAGATCGGCGCCAGCGATTTTCTGCTCGAGACGGCAGTCTTTGTTGCCTATGCGGTCCCAGGTGAGCTGGACGGCTGCAGAACCGCCGTCCTGATAGTACTCCAGGCAGATATCATATTTTTTACCTGCTTCGAGATATTTGCGGAATGTCTTGCTGCGGAAAGATCCGTTGTGCCAGTCGTCGACGAGTGTCTGGCCGTCGAAGATAAAGCGATAGCCGTCGTCGCCCCCGACAGTGAATTCATATTCGCCTGTGACGTCGGGAACTACCGTGCCGCTCCAGCGCACGGAGTACTGCTGGGCCGGCATTCCTGCGATGTCGGGACCGTTGCCCCAGGAATAAAGGATCTTGTTTTCGGTCGCGGTGCCTGCGGGTTTGCCTTCGAGCTTCATATTGCTGAAGTATTCGGCTTTGAGGCCTTTGTCGGCAAGGTTTTTGCCCGAGCGCATGATGTCGGGCCGGTAATCGAGTTCGTCGATAAGTTCTACCTCGATTCCGCGGGCCTCGCAGGCAGCCTTGATACCGTCGAAGGCACTTACATAGTGTATGGGGTTGACGTTGCCGCTGCCGCCCCCGCGCACATATCCGGTCGCATTTTTGCCTGCGACCATTATTTTCTTGTATTTTTTGGCGTTGAGCGGCAGAATGTTCCTGTCGTTTTTGAGAAGTACCATGCCTTCCTGAGCCACTTTGAGTGCTGTGGCCACTGATTCGGGATCGTCGAGAGGAATGTTTTTGTCGGCACCGCGGTTTTCGAGCGCTCCGAAAGCGATGGCCGGACGCAGGATATTGAGCACTTTCTCGTCGATCTGTTTCATCGAGATATGCCCTGTCTTGATGTGATAGGCGAGGTCGGCGGGATTCATGTATTTGGCATCGGGCATTTCGAGATCGAGGCCTCCGTCGACGGCGGGCAGGCAGTGGTGTGTAGCGCCCCAGTCGGACATCACGACGCCTTTGAATCCCCATTTGCCTCGCAGCAGATCCTTGAGAAGCCATGGTGACTCGGTGGTATATATGCCGTCCACAAGGTTATAGCTTGTCATGAGCGCTCCCGATTCGGCTTCCTGCACGGCGGCCTTGAATGCCGGCAGGTAGATTTCGTGCATTGTGCGTTCGTCGATGTCGTTGCTTATTTTGTGGCGGTCATAGTCGGAGTTATTGGCGAAGAAGTGTTTTATTGTAGCCATTACTTCCTGCGACTGCACTCCCTCGATATAGTTTACAGCCGTGCGGGAGGCAAGGTAGGGGTCTTCGCCCATGTATTCGAAGTTTCGGCCGCACATCGGGGCGCGGTATATGTTGACGGCCGGTCCGAGGAGGATGTCGATGCCGCGGGCACGGGCGTCGCGGCCGAGCGAGCGGCCATAGTCGCGTGCCAGATCCTCGTTCCATGTCGCCGTAAGCATTATTGTTGCCGGATAGGCTGTCGAAAGACTGTGGGTGCCAAGACCCTGCGGGCCGTCCGACATCTTCATGCGGCGCAGCCCCAGCCGAGGAATATTGCGGATATACATGGCGTCTATGCCGCCTACGAATTCCAGTTTTTCGCGGTCGGTCATTTTCGACAGTATCTCTTTTGCCTGTCTGTCTACTTCCGGGCTGAGCCACGACTGCGCATCGGCGCTCATGGCGAGCAATGCGGTTGTGGCTGCTGTGATCAGGATTGATTTTTTCATGGAATGATGATTGGTCTTGGTTTCTGTCGCGAAGTTACTTCTTCTTTTTTTTAATATATGTGCGGTCAGTTGCCAAAAGTGTGAAAATCCACTCCCTGCGGCAAAATATCCACCCTGGCCTCCTGTGCGCAATCGTGCCAGTATTGTATGTTCCGGTTTATTTCAGCACTGGGAACTCCGATATGCGCAGTGTCGTGCAGCCATATGGAATGAGAGTGATTTCTTCTTCTTCGGCCTGGCTCCGGGTGTTGCTGTTGGGCATCGGACCGGCCATGCCGTTGTAGAGTGACCATTCCTTTACCTCTTTGGCTTTTACTTTGATTTCGATCGGCGCGCTTTCGGGGTTCCAGAAGAAGGATTTGTTGAGTTTCGAATGATTTATATGCACTTTGAAGAATTCTTCAGGTGTCGCCAGGGCTTTTTCGGGAATGCCGTAGTTCCATTTCGATGGTGAAGTCACTTCGTAGAAATATGGGCCGAACTGGCGTGCGTCATCTCCTTCGAGATTTATTTTTTTCCAGTTTTCGTCCATGCGGAGAGCATAGACCAGCGGCCCGCGTTCTATTGCGGCCGAATTTTCATGCCACCGGCTTACGCGTATCTCCATCGGGAGCGAGAGGGTGGCGCTGTCCCCGTCTTTCCAGGTTCTGTCGAGAATTATAATGCCGTCGCTGACGGTTGCCTCGGCAGGTGTGCCGTTGATGCTTACTTCAGGACTGGCGCACCACCCCGGCACACGCAGATGCAAGGGGAAGGAGACAGGTTCTTTTTTGTCTTTGAGGCTTATGGAGAATGTTATTTTGCCGTCCATGGGATAGGAGGTTTCTTCGTCGATGGTCACGGTGCGTCCGTCGGCTACGGTGGCTGTCACAGTCGAGGGCGAATAGACGAGAGCCGCCAGTCCGTTGTCGTGAGTGGCGAACCAGAGATTTGCCGTGAATTTAGGCCAGCCCTGATGCATGTTCGAGAAACAGCACGGATATCCCGACAGTGTGCCGAATACGATATCGGTGTGACTGTGGTTGTGGTCTTCGTAAAAATTGTGTGGCTGACGCGTAACCATCACCTGATTGGCCTGCTGGAAGTATTGTTTGGCCATGAAGTCGTCGGTGATCTGGGTGGGAAGAGCGTTGAACGCCACCCGTTCGAGGCGGTCGGCGAAATCCGTGTCGCCGGTGATCTCCATCATCTTTTCCAGAGAATACATCAGCTCCACGGCCGAGCACAGTTCCGAACCCTGTGTCGGAACATTCCCGTGAAGCCCTTCATCACCTCCGTACATGCCTTGTGGCTGCCCGTTGTAGGTTGTGATGTCGCACAGCCCTTTCTTCACGGCTTCTACATGTTTCCGGTCGTGGCTCTGTTGGTAATATATCACGGGCTCCTTGAGTCCCTGTGCAAGATTGACGCAGTGTATGGTGTTGAAATGCGTCATTTTGTCGGAGTCAGTGAACATACCGGTGAAATCGACGCTCTGCTTATGAATGGTCTCGGCAAGATCGAGGAGAGTGCGGTCGCCTGTGATATTATATAGCCAGTAGACTGCCTGAAGATTGTCGCCCGAACGGTATTCGGCCCAGAAAGTCCAGTGTCCCAGAGGCCGGGAGGGTAGGGTGGCGTGCTGGTAATGGAAATAGCGGGTCATGAAATCGATGACACGGATGTCGCCGGTGGCTGAATAATATTGCTGTAGGATTTTGAGAAGAACCATTCTCGGCCACCAGTCGGCCGAATTGTCGCGCTGCAGTCCGTCTTCGGGCTGATAGTCCTTGTCGGGTCCGAAATAACCGTCGGGGCGCTGGCTTGCGAGCACCCATTCGATCCAGGGCTGCACTTTCTTTTTCAGTCCCTTGTCGTCGAGGATATAGGCGAGCGGCAGAAGACCGTCGATCCAGTAGGGTCCGCGTTCCCATTGGTCGCCGTCGCCGCCGAGCCACCCGTTGCGCGGTCCCATTACTTCGGGGTACAGTTCGTCCATTCTGCCCGAAGCTCCGTTTTTCTGTCGCACGAGCATTTCTTTCAGCCAGCCTTTCGGACGGATGGTGCCGAGAGGCAGCTCCATATAGGGCTTTGTGAGCAGTGGATAGCGGTTGTTGGTGTATGTCGGAGTGTCGCCCGTGGCTTTCACGGAGAGACCTGTCATGGCGATTGCGCAGACGGTGCATGCAATTAAACGATTCAAGGTGGTCATGAGCTGATTGAATTTGAAACAAAGGTAGCGGGATTGTCGCGGATGTTGTGTCGCGGATGCTGCCAAATGATTTTTCAGACGATAATTCGTCTGCTCTTTCTCAGCTGTTTGTGTTGGTATGCGGCAGCTGTGTCGTCGGCCGCATTGTATGCAATCGTGCCAGTGTTGTATGTTTTAGGGTCTGACGTCGCGATTGTCTGTCATGTATCGCTATTGTGCGCGGATATATACTTTATCCGATTGATTTTATAGGTAAATTTGTGACAGAAAAACTAACCTTAAAAACCAATCCGCACCACAGATATGCAATTCGACAAAATTTTTCTGGCTGTTGCCCTTTCGGGTGCTGTCGGTATGTCTGCCGCAAATGTACCGGTGGCATCGACCGCGCTGGTAGGCGACGGAATAGCTCTTTTCGTGCCGCAGGGCTACGATCCATCGAAAACTCCATCGCTCATGCTTGAGAAGGAGCCGGTCTATACCGGTGCTCTTCCGTCGTCGTGGAATCTCGTGCCCGAGTTCACCCTCACCGACGGCAAGGCCGGAGCCGTGCTCCGCGTGCCAGTCGGCACAAGCCTCTACGGTGGCGGCGAGGTCACAGGCCCGCTGCTGCGCAACGGCATGGAAATACAGTTGTGGAATGTCGACAACGGCGCCTATCGTGCCGTCGACAATGGCACTCATCTTTATCAGACTCACCCCTGGGTGATGGGCGTGCGCCCCGACGGCACCGCTTTCGGCATTCTCTTCGACAGTTCGTGGAAGTCCAGACTTCTTACAGCCGACAATGAGATACGCTTCGATACCGAGGGCGCTCCGTTCCGTGCCTTCGTCATCGACCGCGCCACACCGCAGGACGTTGTAAAAGGTCTCGCCGAACTTACCGGCAAGATGGAAATGCCTCCGCTGTGGTCGCTGGGCTATCACCAGTGCCGCTTCTCATACGACACCGAGGCAAAGGTGCGCGACATAGCCGATAATTTCCGCAGGCGCAATATTCCCTGCGACGTCATATGGATGGATATCGACTATATGGACGGTTTCCGTATCTTTACCTTCGATCCCGTCAAATTTCCCGATCCGAAGAAACTCAACGACGACCTTCACAAAGCCAATTTCAAGGCCGTATATATGATCGACCCCGCACCGAAGGCCGATCCCGATTACTTTGTATATAAGTCGGGTACCGAGAACGACGTATGGGTGAAGCGTGCCGACGGCACTGAATACCAGGGCAACGTATGGCCCGGTATGGCGGCCTTCCCCGACTTCACTTCGCCCGATGTGCGCCGCTGGTGGGCCGGCCTGTATAAGGATTTCCTCGCCACCGGTATCGACGGCGTGTGGAACGACGTGAACGAGCCCGCCGTGTTCGACAACAATCTTCCCGAAGCAGAGCGCACCGGCACAATGCCTGTGACCAATCTACACCGCGGCGGAGGCGGCCTTCCCGCAGGATCCCATCTGCTCTATCACAACGCCTATGGACGATTCATGGTCGAAGGTACGCGCGACGGTTTCCTGAACGTATACCCCGACAAGCGTCCCTTCGTGCTTACCCGCTCCAATATACTCGGCGGTCAGCGCTATGCCGCCACATGGACCGGCGACAACTACGCCGAGCCTCTCCATATGAAATGGGCCGTGCCCATGTCCATCACCCTCGGTCTCTCCGGCCAGCCCTACAGCGGCCCTGATATCGGCGGCTTCCTCGGCAACACCGATCCCGAGCTTTTCGCAGACTGGATAGGCTTCGGCGTCTTCCTGCCTTTTGCCCGCGGACATGCCTGTGCCGGCACCAACGACAAGGAACCCTGGGCCTTCGGCCCCGAGGTGGAGAAAGCCTCGCGTATGGCTCTCGAACGCCGCTACCGTCTCCTCCCATATCTTTACACATGCTTCTATGACGCCCATAATACAGGTTTGCCCGTGATGCAGCCCCTCTTCTTCGCCGACAACAAGGACGCCGCCCTTCGCGCCGAAGACCAGGCCTTCCTTATGGGCGAGAATCTGCTGGTAGTGCCCACTTTTGCTGAGAATCCCGCCCTTCCCAAGGGTATATGGGAGAAAATCAGCGTCGTGCCCGGCGATCTCAAGGAGAAGCATCAGGCATCACTGCTCCTCAAGGGTGGCAGCATTATCCCTGCCGGAAAGGTGATTCAGCACACCGAAGAGGCCACTCTCGAGCCCCTTACCCTTTATGTATGTCTCGACGAAGACGGACAGGCCGAAGGACGTCTCTATTGGGATGCCGGCAACGGCTGGGAATTCCGCGACGGCGACTACAGCCTGATGACTTTCAAGGCCACGCGCGACGGCCGAAATGTGAACGTCACCCTCGCCGGCACCGAAGGCAAACGCGACGTGGCCGCTGAAATAAAGAATGTTGACGTTGTGCTCATGCACAAAGGCAAAGCCTACAAGGCCAAAGGCAATCTTGCCGACGGTGTTACTGTGAAAGTTCCTGTAAAATAAAAACAATGAAAAAGACCATTATATCATCTGTACTGGCGGCCGCCTCGATGGCTGCTGCCGCCGCCGTGACGCCGGTTGACTATGTCAATCCGCTCATAGGCACCATTTCCGACTTCGAGGTGTCGAACGGCAACACCTATCCGGCAATCGCAATGCCCTGGGGCATGAACTTCTGGACACCCCAGACAGGCAAGATGGGCGACGGCTGGACTTACGTCTACACCCAGTCGCGTATCAAGGGCTTCAAGCAGACACACCAGCCGAGTCCGTGGATGAACGACTACGGTCAGTTTGCCATCATGCCCGGCACCGACCATCCTGTTTTCGACCAGGACAAGCGGTCCAGCTTTTTCAGCCATAAGGCCGAAGTGGCAAAACCCTACTATTACAGCGTGTTCCTCGCCGATCACCGCGTCACAACCGAGATCACGCCGACTGAGCGGGCCGCCATGTTCCGTTTCACCTTCCCTGCCAATGACAGCTCCTTTGTCGTTGTCGACGCATACGACAAAGGTTCATATATAAAGGTTCTCCCCGAAGAGAAGAAAATCGTAGGCTATACCACGCGCAACAGCGGCGGTGTACCCGAGAATTTCAAAAACTATTTCGTCGTAGAATTCGACAAGCCCTTTACCTATACGGCTGCTGTGACCGACGGTAATATCAGCACAGCCTCGACCGAATCCAAGGCCGACCATGCCGGCGCCATAATCGGTTTCTCCACCCGCAAGGGTGAGAAAGTGCATGCCCGTGTGGCTTCGTCCTTCATCAGTCCCGAACAGGCCGAAATCAATCTACGCGAGCTGGACGGCAAGGACTTCGACACCCTTGTGAAGCAGGGTAAAGACCGCTGGAACGAAGTGCTTGGCCGTATTGAGGTCGAATCGGACGACGTCGACCGTCTGCGCACATTCTATTCGTGCCTATACCGTAGCACCCTCTTTCCCCGCATGTTCCACGAAATCGACGCCAATGGCAACATCGTGCACTACAGCCCTCATACCGGCGACGTGCGCCCGGGTCGTCTCTTCACCGATACCGGTCTCTGGGATTCCTTCCGTGGCGAACTCCCCATGCTCAATCTCATATATCCCGACATCAGCGCCCAGATGCAGGAAGGATTCTATAACCACTACAAAGAGAGCGGTTTCTATCCCGAATGGTCCAGTCCGGGACACCGCGACTGCATGATCGGCAACAACTCGGCTTCCATCGTTGCCGACGCTTTCGTAAAAGGTGTAACTCCGGCCGATGCCGAGGCTATGTACGAGGGTCTGCTGCACGGAGCCAATGCCCTGCACCCGACGGTGCCCGCTTCGGGCCGTGTGGCTTTCGAGGAATACAACACCATGGGATATGTGCCCTCCGATGTGGTCGGACAGAGTGCCGCCCGCACCCTCGAGTATGCCTACGACGACTGGTGCATCTACCAGATGGGCCGCAAGCTCGGCCGCCCCAAAGCCGAGACCGATGTCTACAAGAAACGCTCGCAGAACTACCGCAACCTCTACTATGCTCCCTTCAAACTCATGAGCGGACGCGACAGCAAGGGCAATTTCCCCGAAGACTTCGACCCCGTAGTGTGGTGGGGCCCCTTCACCGAGGGCAACAGCTGGCACTATACATGGTCGGTATTCCACGACGTTCAGGGTCTCATAGACCTCATGGGCGGCCGGAAGGCGTTTACGGCCATGCTCGACTCCGTATTCACAACCGACCCGACATTCGGCAAGGACGTCGATACGCGCAAACAGCTGATCCACGAAATGCGCGAAATGCAGATCGTCGATATGGGCCAGTATGCACACGGAAATCAGCCTATCCAGCACATGATCTATCTCTATAACTACGGCGGAGAGCCATGGAAGGCCCAGTATCACCTCCGCGAGGTCATGAACCGCCTTTATCGTCCGACACCCGACGGCTATTGCGGCGACGAAGACAACGGCCAGACCTCCGCATGGTATATCATGTCGGCGCTCGGATTCTACACTGTCTGCCCCGGTACCGACCAGTATGTGCTTGGTGCCCCGCTCTTCACCAAAGCAACCGTCAATCTTCCCAACGGCAACAAAATAGAGCTGTCGGCACCCGCCAACAGCGACGAAAACCGCTACGTCGACACCTTCCGTCTCAACGGCAAGGTGTATGGCAAGAACTATCTCAGCCACGCCGACCTTGTGAAGGGTGCACGCCTTGACTTTGACATGAGCGACAGACCCAACTACAGGCGTGGCACAAAAGAATCCGATGCGCCTTATTCACTTTCAAACGAAAAATAACATGAAAACTCTCCGCAATATACTGTCGCTCGCCGTTCTGTTCGTTACAATGGCCGTGTCGGCCCAGAACTACAAGACGGAGCGTGGCATCAGCTACCGCCCCGATGCCACCGACGAGTATCAGAAAGAAAGATGCAAACTCGATTTCTACTATCCCACCGACAAGAAGGATTTTCCGACAGTGATATGGTATCACGGTGGCGGTCTCACCGGCGGCCAGGCTGAAATTCCGGCAGAACTCAAGGAAAAGGGACTCGCTGTAGTTGGCGTCAACTACCGCCTGTGCGGCAACAAGATCGACCCCACCGTAACTACTGCCGACTGTGTCGATGACGCGGCCGCATCGGCGGCCTGGGTGGTGAAAAACATAGAGAAGTATGGTGGCGACCCGTCGAAAATATATCTTGCAGGCCACTCGGCCGGCGGATATCTGGTGATGATGATAGGTCTGGACAAGTCGCGTCTCGCAAAATACGGCGTAGACCCCGACAAGTCGTTCGACGCCCTCATTCCTTTCAGCGGACAGGCCATCACCCACTTCCAGAACCGCCGCGACCGCGGCATGGGCGATCTCAATCCTCTTATCGACGAGAACGCGCCCCTTTTCTATGTACGAGGCGACTGCCGCCCGATTCTCCTCATATGCGGTCAGCGCGAGCGCGAGCTTTTCGGACGCTACGAAGAGAACGCCTATCTCTGGCGCATGTTCCAGCTCCACGGCCATCCCGACGCTCAGCTTCTCGAAGTCGATGGCTTCGACCACGGCTCAATGGCCCGTCCGGCCCATCTTATCCTGCTTGAATACATAAGAAACCGCAATCGCTAAAATCTGCATAAACCCAAATCACCAATCATGAAAATAGCTCCGAAGACATGCCTCGCGGCACTTTCGCTGCTCGCCGGTGCGACAGGCGCTTTTGCCGCCGATACGCCCGATGCGAAACAGCCTACCGCCTATCTGGTGTCAGACGCCCATCTTGACACCCAATGGAACTGGGATATACAGACTACCATAAAAGAGTATGTCTGGAATACCATCGACATGAACCTGAAACTCCTCGACAAGTATCCCAACTATGTGTTCAACTTCGAGGGAGGCGTCAAATACGCCTGGATGAAGGAATATTTCCCCCGCGAATACGAACTGATGAAAAAGCACATCGCCGACGGCCGCTGGCATATCTGCGGCGCAAGCTGGGATGCCACCGACGCCATAGTGCCCTCTATCGAGTCGGCTATCCGCAACGTGCTTCTCGGCCAGGAATACTACCGCAGCGAGTTCGGTGTGGAGAGTACCGATATTTTCCTTCCCGACTGCTTCGGCTTCGGCTGGACTCTTCCTACCGTGGCCTCGCACTGCGGCCTTATCGGCTTCTCCTCGCAGAAACTCGGATGGCGTCAGAATCCCTTCCACGGCGACATGAAATATCCCTTCAATGTGGGTGTATGGAAAGGTGTCGACGGATCGGAGATAATGATGACGCACGGATACAGCTACGGTCACCGCTGGAAAAACGAGGATCTCACTGAAAACGAGATGCTCAAGGAGCGCACGGGCGAAAACGGACTCGGCGTTCTCTTCCATTACTATGGCACCGGCGACATAGGCGGTTCGCCTACGATCACCTCGGTCGACGCCGTGAACCGCGCTGTCGGCAAAAACGGCACAGTGAAGATCATCAGCGCTACTTCCGACCAGATTTTCAAGGACTACATGCCCTATTCGTCGCACCCCGAGCTGCCCCGCTACGACGGCGAGTTGCTGATGGACGTGCACGGCACAGGCTGCTATACCTCGCAGGCCGCCATGAAGCTCTATAACCGCCAGAACGAGCTTCTCGGCGATGCCGCCGAGCGTGCCTCCGTGGCTGCTGAAATGCTTGGTGTTGCCGAATATCCCGGCAAGGCTCTCACCGAGTCGTGGCGCCGCTTTATCTTCCACCAGTTCCACGATGACCTCACCGGTACCTCAATTCCCCGGGCATACGAGTTCTCATGGAACGACGAGCTCCTTTCGCTCAAACAGTTCTCCGATATTCTTGCCTACAGCACCGGTGCCGTCGCCTCGCAGCTCGACACCCGTGTTAAAGGTACTCCTGTAGTGCTTTATAACGCCCTCGGCCATGAGGCTACCGATGTCGTGGAGCTTTCTGTGCCGGTCAAGGGTAATCCCGGCAAGGTTGCCGCTTTCGACCAGAACGGCAAGCCTGTGGCCGCACAGCTTCTCGGCTGCTCCGACGGCAAGGCTACCGTGCTTGTAGAGGCTACCGTGCCTGCAAACGGTTATGCCGTATACGACGTGCGACTCTCCGGCTCGGCTAAATCCGCTGCTCCCGTAGCCGCTAACACTCTTGAGAATTCCGTGTATAAACTCACCCTCGACGCCAAGGGCGACATCACATCGCTCTACGACAAAAAAGCCGGCAAAGAACTCGTCAAGCCCGGCAAGGCTGTCCGTCTGGCTATATTCACCGAAAACGAATCGTTCGAATGGCCCGCATGGGAAATTCTCAAGGAAACCGTAGACCGCGAACCCGTCTCGATTGCCGGAAATGTGAAGACGTCCATCGTCGAGAACGGCCCTCTCCGCACCACACTCTGCGTAGAGAAAGGACACGGCGATTCGAAATTCCGCCAGTATATCCGTCTTTATGAAGGCGCTCTCGCCGACCGTATCGACTTCTATAACGAAGTAGACTGGGCTACCACAAACGCTCTTGTCAAGGCCGAATTCCCCCTCACCGTCTCCAGCTCCACAGCATGCTACGACCTCGGTGTGGGTACGGTAGAACGCGGCAATAACAAAATTAATGCCTACGAGGTATATGCACAGCGCTGGGCCGATCTCACCGACCGCAACGGCGACTACGGCGTGACCGTGATGAACGACTGTAAGTACGGATGGGACAAGCCCGATAACAATACTCTCCGCCTCACCCTGTTGCATACCCCCAAGACCAAGCGCGGATATGCCTATCAGGATCATCAGGACTGGGGTCGCCACACTTTCACATATAGCCTCAACGGGCACAGCGGCAAGCTCGACAAGGCCGACGCAAGCCGCCGCGCCGATGGCCTGAACCAGCGGATCAAGGCCTTCTCGGCCTCTAAGCATGCCGGTGTTCTCGGCAAATCGTTCTCCGCAGCCTCCATCGACAACAGCGATCTCGCTCTCAAGGCCATCAAGAAGGCCGAAAGCTCCGATGAATATGTCGTACGTGTCTACGATGCCTCCGGAAAGGGTGGCAACGGTGTCATCACATTCGCCCGTCCTGTCGTGTCGGCAGCCAAGGCCGACGGTACAGAGAAGGCCATCGGCGAGGCTTCGTTCAGCGGCAATAAACTTAATGTCGCTGTCGGCGCCAACGGTATCGGTACCTACAAGGTAAAATTCGCACCGGCCGAGGCTGCTTCCAAGACCGTCTACGCCTCTCTCCCGCTCGCTTACGACAAGAAATGCTTCAGCTGGAACCGTTTCGCCGGCGACGCCGACTTCCACGGCGGCTATGCATATGCGGCAGAGCTTGTACCGGCATCGCTCACCGCATCGGGCGTACCCTTCGAGCTTGAAAATACCGCTCTGCTCAACGGCAAGGTCTGCAAGGGCGATACCATCGCTCTTCCCGCAGGCGCATATAACCGTCTCTATGTGCTCGCTGCCGCCGCTACCGACGACGCCCGTGCCGAAGGCACATTCCGCGCCGGAAAATCTGCGACAACTCTCAGCGTGCCCTCTTATACGGGCTTTATTGGCCAGTGGGGACACACCAATCATACCGAGGGCTATGTAGAACCTGATGAAGTGGCCTATACAGGCACACACCGTCATTCTGCCGCAGGCGATCATCCCTACGAGTTCACCTACATGTTCAAATATGGTATCGACATTCCCGCCGGTGCCAAAGAAATCATTCTTCCCGACAATCCTGATCTTGTGCTTTTCTCGGCCACACTCGCCAATGAAGGCCATAAGACCCCCGAGGCGCTCTCGACTCTCTACCGCACCTCGTTCGACGGCAAGGGCAAGCGTGGCGGCGCCGCTTCGGCCGAAGCCCGCGAAAGTATTCTCAAGCCCGAGCATATCGTAGCCTGGTCGGGCAATGTGAACGACCGCGAGCATCCCCGCTTCCTTCACGACGGCGATCCCTCCACCAAATGGTGCGATATCTCGGGCATTCCCAGCTATGTGGAGTATGACCTCGGCGAGGCCAGGACAGTAAGCGAATGGGCTCTTACCAATGCCGGTTCTGAAAATCCGTCGTATGTCACGGTGTCGTGTCTCCTTCAGGCCCGCAATGATAAGTCGGAAGACTGGAAGACCATCGACGCTCTCGTTGGCAACAAGCGCAATACCGTAAGCAAAAAGCTCACTGCACCTGTCGATGCCCGCTATCTGCGTCTCATGGTCGTACAGCCCGAGCAGTCGGGTGGCGGCAAGGATACCCGCATTTACGAATTCGCAGTATATTGATTTTTGAGGTTAAGGGTTATGGGTTAGAGGTTAGAGGTTAAAGGTTAAAGGTTAGGGGTTTCTCCCTTCCCTCCATAACCCCTCCCGCCCTAAGCTATAACTATAATCACTAATCACCAACCTCTAACCTTTAACCCATAACCCATAACCTATAACCCCAAACCCCTAACAATGAAAACTGACTTTTTCAAAATAGCTGTTGTGGCTGCCGTGCTGTTCTCAGCCGCGCACGTATGTGCACAGAACCGCGACTGGGCGCAGCATGGCCGCTATGCACAGGCCAACAAAGAACTGCCCGCACCTGCCAAAGGCGAGCACCGTGTGGTGTTCATGGGTAATTCCATCACCGACCACTGGGCCGATATGCGACCCGATTTCTTCAAGGCCAACAACTATGTCGGCCGCGGCATCAGCGGACAGACTTCCTATCAGTTCCTGCTCCGTTTCCGCGAGGACGTAATCAATCTCAAGCCCGAGGTGGTGGTGATAAACGTAGGAACCAACGATTGTGCCGAAAATTCACATCCGTTCAATCCCGAGCTCACACTGGGCAATCTCAAGTCTATGGTAGAACTTGCCAAGGCAAACGGCATCAAAGTGATAGTTGCTTCGGCGCTTCCTGCGACAACGTTCAGCTGGAATCCGGCCATCAAGGACGCCCCCGAGCGTATCAAGACCATCAACAAGCTTATAAAGCAGTATGTAGACGAAAACAAATTACCTTACGTTGACTACTATTCGGCTATGGTCGCCGGTCCCGACGGCACTATGAACCCCGCCTACAGCAACGACGGCGTGCACCCTACCAAAGCGGGCTATGCCGTGATGGAGCCGATAGTAAAGGCCGTGATCGACAAAACCATCAAACGCAAGAAATAACTCCCGAATTTCCCCATAACAAACAGGCGCGCCGGTTCTCCGACGCGCCTTAATTATACCATTGCTATGGCTTTCATCCGATTTTCGAGTAGATCTTTATATGCTTTTTTCATTTCTTGCGGCAGGAAGGAAATATCGATCATATCTATCCATTCGGACATTTTTTTTTCAAAATTCCTGAATAGATTGACTATTACTTTGTCGCTTACCCTATTGGCGAGCATGGCGGTTCTGAAATCCTGAAATGTTATTTTACGCTTTTTGCCATTCAGGGTGAGGGCAAGTTCCTCGGTGTCTGTGGGAAGTACAAGGGCTGTGGATAGGAGATCGTAAGCGGGAGTCAGCGAATAGGCATCATTCGGCTTGTAGAGAGAGAAATTTTTCAAGTGCATGTCTGCATTACCTGTGAGCCATGAGAAAATTACGACTTGCCAGAAATTTACAGTGTCAAGCACTGGGACAGAGGAATATTTCAATATCAGTTTTGCTATTCGTTCGTAAGAACCCTTATATTTGTCCTCGGTAAGTCGCTCTGAAAGCTGACACATATCTTCCATCGCGATTTTATCTTTATTGTCGGTGCGGTCGATACGACGTGTTATATAACATAGTTCACCGTCGGCAAAGCGTATCAGAGAGTGCGGCACCGTTTTTATCCCTGCTATGTCTGCCATATGCATGGTAAGATCTTCGAGTTCGGGAAGATGTGGGTATATGTCGGTCTGAGGCTTGAGGATGAATCGACCCCACAGGCCGACTATGGTGAAGCGCGGGGGATTATTATGCCCGCTTCGGGCAAAGTCAAGCGAAAGTTTTGCCTGTACTCCCGTTACTGTCGTACTCGAGCTTATGATTTCCCGGGCGAGTTCTTTGATATTATCCCGCGTATATGGTATTTCCGGTGCCTTTGAGGTGCCGAATATTTTTTTTGCACATGTCCGGTGATAGTCTGTTTCGTCAGGACCGAGTTGCTTATAACAGTAAAGACATCTACACATGGCTCTTCTCTATCGGTTGGTCAGGTATTATACTTATATTGCCAATACAATCTTTGCAACAGGCAAGGAGGAGGGAAAAACGATCCCGGGCAGATATTTTCCAGTTATCTTCGGCAATGTCCAGAAGCCATCCTTCGGGAATGAGACCATCGAAGAATGGGAATAATACCTTGTCGCGATAGGTCTTGTCGGTCAGTGGAAGTGTGATGCTTACTGGTGTGGAATTTTTGTCCGCAAGATAGCCCGGAAAGTAATGAAATTCATAGCCGGAATCATTCTCGGCAATTGTGCCGGCTGGAATATTGCCGACATATACAGTGGCTGTCTTCATGACCGCGAAATTTTTACAGGACCCATTTCAGTACCGAATAGTGCGAGAATCTGATTTACTTTGTCAAGCCGTAGAGTGGTTTTTCCCTGTTCGAGATCGCGTACGAAGCGCAGCCCGACACCGGATTTCATAGAAAGATCCATCTGTGTCAGGCCATTGCGTCTGCGCATCTCTTTTACATATTTGGCAAGATCAGTCATATTATACCCTTTCGGGTGCAAATATAGCATATTTCCCCGATATTATATCATATCGGGTATAAAAATGATGTGAAATGGCTGCCTTATACCCGAGCGGGTATGATTCAGCGGGCGAGGGCCTTGCTGACGGCGGTTTTTATGGCTTCACCGCGTATTTCGCGTTCGATTATTGTGCCGTCGGGGCCGAAGAGCATTATCATCGGTATGCCGTCGAAGCCGTATTTTTCCATCGGAGTCATGCCTGCGCCGATGATCTGCGGCCAAAGATAGCCCTCGTCTTTGACGGCCTTGAGTGTGTTTTCGTCATTATCCCATGTGGCTACACCGAGGATGGTGAAGCGCTCGTCGTCCTTGTAGCGGTCGTAGAGAGGTTTCAGAGTCTCGCGGCCTTCCTGGCGGCAGGGGCCGCACCAGCTTGCCCAGAAATCGACAAGCACATACCTTCCTTTGCCCACATAATCGGACAGCTTTGCCGGACTTCCGTCGGGATTGCGAGCCTCGATGTCGACAAATTTATAGCCGGGCGATGTGGTGAGGGCTGTCATTTTCTGCCTGTTGAATTTCTGCGCCACAGGCAGCTCTGCAAGAGAGGAGGGGAGCGAGGCATAGAATGCAGGCCATTCTTCGGGCGTGATATACCATCTGTAACTCAGAAGGAGGGCTTCGCCCATGCCGTTGCTGGCGTTTTCTTTGATCATGGCTATGGCCCGGGCTTTTTCATCGCCGAACCGGCTGTCGTAGATTTTCTTGTACTCCGGCAGAAATTGCTCGGGGTCGGGGTATTTCTCTTTTAATGCTTTCTGACAGCTGTCGAGATAGCGGTACTGGGCATCGCGGGCAGCTTCCTCCTCTTTGAGCCTCATGTTTAAGTCGCCGCCCGACACGGGGTAATGTGTGTCGAAATCGAGCACCACGGGTGTGTCGTCGAGTATGCAGTTGGAGAATGCCCTGCCGCACTCCACACGCACAAATGCACCGCGTCCGTAGCTGCCTTTGAAGAGGACGCGTCCGTCGGCTACCGTGGCCGAATCTATCACGGCATTATCGCGGAAATAATCGGTCATGTAGAATGTCTGGCCGTCCATGTCGCTGACGCGGCCGCTCACCTCGTAGTCTGTGGCATGGGCCGACAGCGCTATCGAAAGCAGGATTAAAGGTACAGTTATTTTCATAAGATAAGATTGGATTGATCAGCGGCAAATTTAGCAAAAAGAGAAAAATCAGCAAAAAAACCGGCACCCTTTTCGAGAAGGATGCCGGCCGTATTTTTTGCTGTGCTGCGGTACTATATCCTGAACTTGAATGTGTGGGTGCCTTCGCCCACTTCTACGGGTTCGGGAGCGTAGACGGTGGCGGTGCTGGCGCCGGGAACGGTGACGGTGAGGCGGATGTTGTCGCCGTCGCGTTTCCACGACGAACTGATGTTGCCGCGCACCGATTTATAGGATGCCTCGGCCGATTCGAGTCCGGCGGGGTAGTGGGGACGCACTATCACATTCTCGAAGCCGGGTTTTGCGGGGTCGTGGTTTATGCCGGCGATGTCGCGGCGCATCCACGAGCAGATGTCGCCCATGAAGACATGGTTGAGCGAGGCGTCGTGGAATTCGGGGCTGAGGGTCCATGTCTCCGGCAGGGTGGTGTAGCCCATTTTCTCGAGCCAGTAGCCCCACGAGGGTGCATCGGTCTTGGTGGCCATGCGGTAGGCGTCGTCGACATATCCGTAGCGGGTGAGCATGGCGGGTACGGTTTTGCTGCCGAGAAGGCCATAGTCGAGGAAGTAATCGTTGGCTTCGACGGCCTTGTGGAGCGATTCGGCCACGGCTTCTTCCTTGCCTTCGGGTACTATTCCCGAGTAAAGAGCGACGCCGAGGGCCGCCTGAGTGCCGTTGGCGTAGGTGGCTTCGGCTTCGTTGAACCAGTGGGCGTTGATGGTGTCTCGAAGCGCCTCGGCCTTGGCGCGGTAGGGAGCGGCGTCCTTGCCGATAATGTCGGCGAAACGGGCCATTTTCACGTTGTCGAGATAGTAATATACGCTCGATGTGTAGTCGGTCGGGGTCTGGGCCGACGAGCTGAGCCAGTCGCCGATACCGTCGGTGAAGAGTCCGTCGGGTTTCTCGTTTGCCTTTGCCCATTCGAAATATTTCTCCATCACGGGATACATGCGCTCGATGGCGCGGCTGTCTCCGTAGTAGTCGTAGAGGGCCTCGGGGATTATGAACAGAGCCGCATCCCATACCGGACCGGGCCAGTTGCCGTAGCCCCAGCCGCAGGAGGGAATGATGCCGGCTATGTTGCCGTTGTCGCGCTGATTGTCGGCGAAGTCGTTCATCCATTTCTCATAGAGGGTTATGCCGTCGTAGTTCTGCAGGGCGAGGTCGATTGCCACATGCGCGTCGGCTGTCCAGCCGTTTTTCTCGCGCTGGGGGCAGTCGGTCGGAATGCTGTGGAGATTACCGAGATAGCTGAGCATGGTCGCGTCGTAGATTTTGCCGAGAAGAGGTTCGGAACTTGCGAAAGTGCCGACAGGCTGCACGTCGGTATGCATGAAGTAGCCTTTAACATTGTCGGCGGTGAGCTTCACGGGACGGTCGGCGGTCACCTCGACATAGCGGAAGCCGTGGTAGGTGAAGCCGGGGCGGAAGCTCTCGGGCTCGCCTGTGCCGGCAAGGATAAATTCGTCGGTCTGGAACTTTTCGCCGAGCTTCTGCGGGCGGTAGTAGACATCGATGTTGCCCTGCTGGAGGCGTCCGTCGTCCTTGAGCATTTCGCCGTGCGACATCTTGAAGTGTGTGCCGCTTTCGCCGGTCGCTTCGAGCGACGATACTCCGGCAATGTTTTTGCCCATGTCGAATACATATGCCGTATCACCGAAATTCGCTATCAGTTCGGGAGTTATGATTTCGACGGGGCGTATGGAGGGCATTGCCTGGGCTTTGAGTAGAGGGGAGGGCGCTTCGACAACGCTTGCGGCAGCCCATTGCGAGTCGTCGAAACCGGCCTTGCGCCAGCCCTGCGGTTCGAGACGCGCGTCGTAGCGGTCGCCGCTATATATATTATTATAGGTATAAGGGCCGGTAGCTGTACGCCATGTGCTGTCGGATACCACGATAGCCTCTTCGGCATCGGGTTCGCGGAGTTCGAATATCATTGCGGGACGGCGGCGCCAGCGTGCGCGCTCGAAGTCCCACACGGCCTTGCTCTGGCAGTTGGCGAAGCCGTTACCGAGCACCGCTGCCACGGTATTGTCGCCCTCGGAGAGAAGATCGGTCACATCATAGGTGGCATAGAGATTGCGCCTGTCGTAGTGGGTGTATCCGGGATCCATGTGGCTGTCGCCTACACGTTTGCCGTTTATCCACAGCTCATAGTAGCCGTTGGTCGATACATACGCGCGGGCTTCGTCGGGTACCGAAGCAAGTGTGAAGTCCTTGCGGAACATCGGAGCCGGTTCGGTCTCCATGTCGAGGGTGTCGCTGATCCATGCGCCGTCCCAGTCGGCGGTGTTCATCTTGGCGGTCTCGAATGTTGCCATGGGCGAGTTCGTGCTGCCGCTCACAACACGCCATGCGTAGCGGTGATGACTCCGGAGCGCGGGGCCGTCGTAGACCGCCGAGAGTGTTGTCGCAGGAATCTCGGCCGACTGCCACACCAGACGGTTCGCAGCCAGATCTTCGGGCGTTTCAGCCACTTCTACGAAGTAAGGATTGTTCTGGCGGTCCACTGTCCATGTGAACCGGGGTGATTGCTCGTCGATACCAGTAGGGTCGACGAGATATTCGCATCGTAGGTTTCCGGCACCGTCTTTCGTGCACGCCGTGAGAGCGAGAACTGCGGCCATTGCCGAACTCAGATAGATTTTTTTCATAGCGGGAAGATTGGTTTATGCAAAGATACTCAAAAGCGTGTCGTCCGGATGTCGTTTGTCATGCCAAAAGACTATTATATTGCCGTTTGGAGCATTGATGGCTGTTTTCCCAATCTCCGAACGACTGCGAACCTTGTTATCGTTCCTGCCAAAAGAGTACATAAATATGTATATACACGTGCAATCACCGATTTGACAACATCGGAAACATATAAATCCGTGACATGCCGATATATTTGCAAACGGAAACCGGGACGCCCCCTTCCCCCGGTCCGTGCCAGACCATGAAAATTATCAAATCTTCTGCAATGAGAAAAGTATATTTATCTATCCTGGCGATGGCAGCCGCACTGGTTCCCTCCGCCGCAGCCGCGTGGACTCCCGCCGGCGATCACATCTCCACCCCCTGGGCGGCAGATGTCAATCCTGAAAAACCATGGGATGTATATCCCCGTCCTATCATGGAACGCAACGCATGGGAAAACCTCAACGGTCTCTGGCAGTATGCCATCGTGTCGCAGAACGATGCCGAGCCCGCACAGTGGCAGGGCGAGATTCTGGTGCCTTTTGCTGTCGAGTCGAGCCTTTCGGGCGTGGGAAAGAACGTGAAAAACGACCAAGCTCTATGGTATAACCGCACATTCACGGTGCCCGCCGCATGGAAGGGCAAGGACGTGATGCTCAATTTCGACGCCGTCGACTGGGCATGCGACGTATGGGTGAATGATGTCAAGGTCGGTTCGCACAAGGGCGGCTACACTCCCTTCAGCCTCAATGTCACTCCCGCCCTCAAGGCAAAAGGTGAAAATAAACTCACCGTGCGCGTCACCGACCCCACCGATGCAGGCTATCAGCCCCGCGGCAAGCAGGTGAATCGTCCCGAAGGCATATGGTATACTCCCGTCACAGGTATCTGGCAGACCGTATGGCTCGAACCCGTATCGCCCGCCAATCATATAGCGTCTCTCAAGACCGTACCCGATATCGACAAGCATAAACTTACCGTCGACGTGGCTCCCGCTACTGCCGACGCCCAGCTCGTGGCCGAGGTAAAGGTGACCGAGAACGGCAAGACCGTCGCAACAGGCAAGAGCCTCGGCGGACAACCTGTGGAGATCGCCATGCCTGCCGACGCCAAGCTCTGGTCGCCCGAAACCCCCAATCTCTATGACCTCGAGGTGACTCTCTACTCCGCCGGCAAGCCTGTCGACAAGGTGAAGAGCTATGCCGCCATGCGCAAAGTATCTACCGCCCGCGATAAGAACGGCATCGTCCGTCTGCAGCTCAACAACAAGGACGTGTTCCACTTCGGTCCTCTCGATCAGGGCTGGTGGCCCGATGGTCTCTACACCGCTCCCACCTATGAGGCTATGATCTACGACGTCGACAAGACCAAGGACTGGGGCTTTAACATGATCCGCAAGCATGTGAAGGTAGAACCCGCCACATGGTATACCTACTGTGACAAGAAAGGTATCCTCGTATGGCAGGACATGCCCAGCGGCGACCGCGGTCCCGAATGGCAGATGCACAACTACTTCAATGGCACCGAGCGCAAGCGTTCAGCCGAAAGCGAAGCCAACTTCCGCCGAGAGTGGAAAGAAATAATGGATGCGCTCTACAATTACCCATGTGTTGCCGTATGGGTGCCCTTCAACGAGGCGTGGGGACACTTCAAAGGCCCTGAAATCGCCGAATGGACAAAGGCATACGATCCCAGCCGTCTCGTAAATCCCGCCAGCGGAGGCAACCACTACCACGTGGGCGACATGCTCGACATACACAAATATCCCGGCCCCGAAATGATGCTCTTTGACGGCGAACGCGCCAACGTGCTCGGCGAATACGGCGGCATAGGTCTCGTAATCCCCGGACACATCTGGGCCAATACCGACCGCAACTGGGGCTATACACGCTACAACAGCCCGAAGGAAGTGACCGACCAGTATGTGGAGTATATCGACACCCTTCTCAAACTTGTGCCCGCAGGCTACACCGGTGCTGTATACACCCAGACAACCGACGTCGAGAACGAGGTCAACGGTCTGATGACCTACGACCGCAAGGTCATCAAGGTCGACGAAGACCGTCTCCGCAAGGCCAACCAGGCTCTCTGCAACAGCCTTAACAAATAAAATAGCTTTTACGAACCCATTATGGCAGTTTCTGCTGCCATAATGGTAAATCTATAAATCTAATTTCTAATTAATGAAAGGACTCTCTATATTGATTTCGGCTGGAATGCTGATGTGCTGTACATCGCTCCATGCCGCCGGAACCAACGTATGCGCCAGCGACAATACCGCCGTCAGCACGGCCGCCGCAAAGCGCTACGCCGTGACGAACCGACCTGCGGAATCCGCCCGCCTGTTCAAATCGAAGGCCGTGGAAAAGGAGATCAAGCGTGTCAAGAAGATGCTCAAGAACCCCAAGCTCGCCTGGATGTTCGAGAACTGCTTCCCCAACACGCTCGACACTACCGTTCACTATCGTATTGCCGATGACGGCTCTCACGACACATTCGTGTACACAGGCGATATACACGCCATGTGGCTTCGCGACTCAGGCGCCCAGGTATGGCCCTACGTTCAGCTTGCCAATAAGGACAAAGAGCTGAAAAATATGCTTGCAGGCGTTATCAACCGCCAGTTCAAGTGCATTATCATCGATCCCTATGCAAATGCCTTCAACGACGGCCCCACAGGTGGCGAATGGATGAGCGACTTCACCGACATGAAGCCCGAGCTCCATGAACGCAAATATGAAATCGACTCGCTCTGCTATCCTATCCGTCTCGCTTACGAATACTGGAAGGTGACTGGCGACGACAGCGTCTTCGGAGCCAACTGGCTCAAGGCCATCAACGCCGTGCTCGCCACATTCGTCGACCAGCAGCGCAAGGATTCGCTCGGTTCATACCGCTTCCAGCGCAATACGCCCAAGGCTTCCGATACTCTTATCAACGACGGCTATGGCTCGCCCGTGAGCGGCTGCGGCCTCATCGTGTCGGCCTTCCGCCCCTCCGACGATGCCACTACATTCCAGTATCTCGTGCCGTCCAACTTCATGGCCGTGTCGAGCCTCCGCAAGGCCGCCGAAATCCTTGGCGCTGTCAATAAGGAGACCGCTCTTGCCGGACGCTGCACCGCTCTCGCCGACGAGGTTGAGGCTGCCCTTAAGAAGCATGCCGTATACAATCATCCTGATTTCGGCCCGATCTATGCCTTCGAGGTAGACGGCTTCGGCAACTCGCACCTCATGGACGACGCCAACGTGCCCAGCCTTCTTGCAATGGCATATCTCGGCGATGTAGACGTGAACGACCCCATATATCAGAACACACGCCGCTTCGTGTGGAGCGAACGCAATCCTTACTTCTTCCGCGGCCCTGCCGGAGAAGGTATCGGAGGCCCGCATATCGGCTACGACATGGCATGGCCCATGAGTATCATGATGAAGGCCTTTACATCGCAGGACGACAATGAAATCCGCGATTGTATCGCCATGCTGCTGGCTACCGATGCCGAGACCGGTTTCATACACGAATCGTTCAACGTCAACGACGCTAACAAGTTTACCCGCGAGTGGTTTGCCTGGCAGAATACCCTCTTCGGCGAGCTTATCCTCAAGCTCGTCAACGAAGGCAAGGTAGACCTTCTCAACAGTATAAGCTGATTTTAGGCTAACTTTTTAGGCTGATAGGCTGACAGGCTGACAAGTGAATCGGCTATAAAGGCCTCGGAGAGGCCATTCTGTATACAACCCCGGGCGCTCGCGCCCGGGGTTTGTCGTATATAAGGGGAATCGCGCCTCGGAGAGGTGCTACTGTGTCCC
>ERZ836877.787-NODE-787-length-52195-cov-14.666494_pt1 | contig 52195 bp, 49 predicted proteins | sample MGYA00519469_ERZ836877 | MGnify/ENA primary metagenome ERZ836877 (study PRJEB31850, sample SAMEA3708809) | human gut metagenome | biome: human gut; feature: human-associated habitat; material: faeces | place: China | collected 2014 ...
TTTGATACGACTAAAACGCCAGCTCTCGCATAACGAGAACTGGCGTTCTTTGACAGGCTGAAAGGACGCTGTTCCATCGGAACAGCGTCCTTTTTATCACTTCCTTTTTGCTAGTCACTTAAAACGCCCAGTTACCGCTGCGGAAGATGGGAACGGTCTTTCCATCGGCGCACACAGCGTCAATGTTCATATCTCGAGAGCCGATCATGAAATCCTCGTGGATCATGGAGTCGTTGACGCCCAGCGCACGACACTCGGCCAGCGTCTTTTCGTGGAAATTCTCAATGGTGTCGGCAAAGCCCATGCCCAGCGCCAGATGGCAGGCAGCATTCTCGTCAAACAGGGTGTTGTAGAACAGGATGCCGGACTTGCGGATGGGGGAATCGTAGGGCACCAGCGCGCACTCGCCCAGATAGGCGCTGCCCTCGTCCATGGTGATAAGCTTGGTCAGTAGCTCGTTATTCACGTCGGCGTGCCACTCCACTGCCTTGCCCTCGTGGAATTTGATCCAGAACTTGTCGATCAGCTGGCCCTGATAGCTGAGAGGCTTGGTGGCGTAGACGATACCCTCCGCCTGACCCCGTTTGGGGGAGATGAAGCATTCCTCGCTGGGGATGTTGGGATTAAAGACGATGCCCTGCAGGCTCTTTTCGCTGCCGCCGCAGAAGCGTCCCTCCGGGATCATGCCCACGGTGAAATCGGTGCCGGTGGCGCTGGTGTAGTGGAGCTTCTCGATATGCAGGCTGTTGAGGTAGGCGCAGCGGTCGTGGAGATCCTTATTGTGAGTCTCCCACGCGGCGATGGGATCGTCGTCCACCCGCGAGGTAGCCAGAATGTTCTCCCACAGCTTCTCCACCGCGGCGGCAGGCCGCAGCTCCGGGAACAGCTTTTTGGCCCACGCCTTGCCGGGGACGGCGGCGATGCACCACTGGTACTTGTTCTCGATGGCGTCCCGGTAGGGCTTGGCGATGGGATAGCGCTTCTGCTGTGCCTTGGCCATCTTCTCTTGATTGATGCCCTTCAGGCCGTCGGGATCTTCGCTGATGAGGTAGATGCGGCAGGGGATGGTATCCACATAGTGCTGCCAGCGGGCCTCCTCGTAGTTCTCCACCTTGCCCAGAGTGGTCAGGGTGCGATAGCGGTAGTGGATCTTCTGCAGGGGCTGGTAGTTCCAGTCCACCACCACCTTTTTGGCCTTGCACTTATAGCACTCCTCCACCAGCATCTGCACGAACTCCGGCTGATCCAGATCCGCCTCGATAAAGACCTCCTGCCCCGGCCGGATGTTGACGCCGGCACGGGCAATGAGACGGGCATAGCTGCGCAATACGGTTTTTTTCATAGGTAATCGCTCCTTTTTGAGAATGTTTTATCAGTGGTAGTATAACACCGCAGGCGCCATTTGAAAAGCGGCGGCGGGAATTTTTTCACAAGCCCGACGCCAGCTCTGCCACGCGGGTCCACAGCACCGGCCCCACCGCGCCGCTCTGGTCGATGCCCTGCTGCCGCTGGAGGGCCAGCACCGCTCGCTGGGTGGCCGGGCCGAACACGCCGTCCACCTCCACCGTGGGGATGGCCGGATCCTGCGCGGCGATTTTGCGGATGTTTTCCTGTAACTGCCGGACGGCCCGCCCCTCGTCCCCCAGCACCAGAAAGCGACCGGGGTACACCTGCTCGATGTAGTTCTGATAGTCCTGGGGCAGATCACGCAGCAGCTGGTCGTAGACATTCAGCAGCCGGTTCCAGGTATCCCGCCCCACGATACCATCCACGGGAAGACCGTAATTGCTCTGGAAGGTATACACCGCGTCACGGGTATCGTCGTCGAATACGCCGGTCAGAGCCACCGGCGGCTGCTCCGGCAGGAAGTAGCCCAGAAACGCCAGATAGTACTGCAAGGTGCTGACAGCCACCCCCTCGTCGCCATACCGCAGCACCTCCGGAAAGGTGGGCTGTACCTCCATCAGGGTCAGGCCCTCGCTGGCCAGCTCGCTGAGCTGCTTCACCCCTGTCCAGACCTCCTTGATCTTGTACCATGTGGCCTTGCCCACGATGCCGTCGGTATCCAGATTGAACACCCGCTGAAACTCCCGCACCGCGTCCTCGGTATTGCGGTCATAGGCGTTGGACACCGGGGAGATGACAGGGATGCCGGGGTAGTTCTCATGGATGCGGTTCAACTGCTGCTGAATGGTGCGGACGCTCTGGCCGTAGGAGCCCCGTTCCAGCGGTCGGCCGGGGTAGGAGGGGATATTGTCGGCCACCGGGGCGTCAAAGACGATGTTGATATCGTCTCCATAGTAGTACTGCAAGATCTCATAGGGGATGTACCCCGCCTCTGCCAGATCCACGCTGCCCCACTGGCTCAAGCCGTTGCACTGGGTACGCACCCCATCGCAGAAGGCGGCGAACAGCGGCTCAATATTCCCCTGCCGCACGATGTAGTTGTTGAAGATATCGTCCACGATCTGGCTGATATTCTCAAACACATTGCCGCCGGACACGTAGGCCTGATCCCGCTGGGTGGTGCTGGTGATATCGAAGTCATAGCCCCGGCTGCGGTAAAACTCTGTGTACACCCGGTTCAGGGCAAAGGAGATCTGGGCCATGATATTGGCCCGCAGCGCCGCCTCCGGCCAGGTGGGGTACAGCTCGTGGGAGGCCACGTTCTTGATGTAGCTGGTAAAGGGAACGGTCACATTGGGGGCGCTGCTGTCGGGCAGGCCCAGATGAACGGTGATGAAGGTGGGAACGACCGGATAGGTGGGCATGGCTCTCCCCTCCTTACTTTGTGGCCGGGGTCAGCACCACCGGCAGAATGGTTTTTGTGCCGATAAATACCCCCACCGGCAGGTCGGTGACCGTCTCGTAGCTGGGATGGCTCACAGACACCACGTAATTGGCCATGCTCTCGGCAGCGGTGCTGGGGCTCTGGGACTCGTAAAAGGGCTTTGCTGGAAGGATGAAGCCGTCGGCGATACCGCTGCTGTCGGTGCGCCTGCGGTACAGGGGCACCCGTCCGCCGCCCAGCATCACCGCCACCTCCACCAGCGCCCGGTTCACCGGGAAGGCGCCCAGCGCCGTGGATACCTGCACCCGCAGCACGCCCCGCTCCGGATTGCCCTCCAGAAACGGCTGAAGCTGCTGTAAAGAAAAATCCTGCGTTGCCATAAAAAACCTCCTGTGGGCGGCGGCCCGGAGCCGCCGCGGAATGGGATATGGTATATTGTATGAAAATGGCTCATATAAGGTGAAAATCCCTTGACAAACGGCGGCAAAGTGGGTACAATGTGAGCAATGTTTTGCAAAATGAAACAGAAGCGATGATGGGAAAAACGCGGAAGCATGCTTTACGCAAGAGAGCCGGCGGTCTGGTGCGAGCCGGTGGAAGCGCTCCGTGATACTGGCCCCGGAGCTTTCCGCCTGAACAGGGCGGAACGGCCGCGCCCCGTTACAGGTGACGCCCCTTTTACATTATAAAAAGAGGGGAACTGAGCGCCAGCCGGGCGACCGGCGGCGGAATCAGGGTGGTAACACGTTTTCACGTCCCTGACTTCTTCGGAAGTCAGGGACTTTATATTTTGCCATAACAAATTCGGATATAAGGAGAAGCAACCATGAATTACGATTTTGCGGCCATTGAAAAGAAATGGCAAGCCAATTGGGAAAAGACCAAGCCCTATGCCGCCGTCACCGGCGACAAGCGCCCCAAGTTCTACGGTCTGATCGAGTTCCCCTATCCCTCCGGTCAGGGTCTGCACGTGGGTCATCCCCGTCCCTTTACGGCTATGGATATTGTCACCCGTAAAAAGAGAATGGAGGGCTATAACGTCCTGTTCCCCATCGGCTTTGACGCGTTCGGTCTGCCCACGGAGAACTACGCCATCAAGAACCATATCCACCCCGCTGTCATCACCAAGAATAACATCGCCAACTTCACCAGCCAGCTGAAGATGCTGGGTTATGGCTTTGACTGGGATCGCTGCGTGGACACCACTGACCCCAACTACTACAAGTGGACCCAGTGGATCTTCCTGCAGATGTTCAAGCACGGTCTGGCCTATAAGACCACCATGCCCGTCAACTGGTGCACCAGCTGCAAGTGCGTGCTGGCCAACGAGGAAGTGGTCAACGGCGTGTGCGAGCGCTGCGGCAGCGAGGTCATCCGCAAGGAAAAGAGTCAGTGGATGCTGAAGATCACTGCCTATGCCCAGCGGCTCATCGACGATCTGGACGACGTGGACTATATCGAGCGCGTGAAGATCCAGCAGCGCAACTGGATCGGCCGCTCCACCGGTGCCGAGGTCACTTTCAAGACCAACGTGGGCACCGACGTCACCGTGTACACCACCCGTGCCGACACTCTGTTCGGCACCACCTATATGGTCATTTCTCCCGAGCATCCTCTGTTGAAGGAGTGGCAGCCCCTCATCAAGAACTGGGACGAGGTGGCCACCTATCAGGAGGAAGCCGCTCACAAGTCCGACTTTGAGCGCGGCGAGCTGAACAAGGACAAGACCGGCGTCCGGCTGGATGGTATCGAGGTCATGAACCCCGTCACCCACCAGGCGCTGCCCATGTTCGTCTCCGATTACGTGCTGATGGGCTACGGCACCGGCATCGTCATGGGCGTGCCAGGCCACGACCAGCGCGACTGGGAGTTCGCCAAGAAGTTCGGCCTGCCCATCATCGAGGTGGTCTCCGGCGGCGACGTCACCAAGGAGGCTTTCGTGGCCAAGGATGACAGCGCCATCATGGTAAACTCCGGTTTCTTGAACGGCATGACCGTGAAGGAGGCCATCCCCGCCATGAAGAAGTACGTGGTGGAGCAGGGCTTCGGCAAGGAGAAGGTCAACTACAAGCTGCGTGACTGGGTGTTCTCCCGCCAGCGCTACTGGGGCGAGCCTATCCCTCTGGTGAACTGCGAAAAGTGCGGCTGGGTGGCGCTGCCTGAGGATCAGCTGCCGCTGGTGCTGCCTCAGGTGGAGAGCTACGAGCCCACCGACGACGGTGAAAGCCCCCTCAGCAAGATGACCGACTGGGTCAACACCACCTGCCCTTGCTGCGGCGGCCCCGCCAAGCGGGAAACCGACACCATGCCCCAGTGGGCCGGCTCCAGCTGGTACTTCCTGCGGTATATAGATCCCCACAACGACAAGGCGCTGGCCAGCAAGGAAGCGCTGGACTACTGGTCTCCCGTGGACTGGTACAACGGCGGCATGGAGCATACCACGCTGCACCTGCTGTACTCCCGCTTCTGGCATAAGTTCCTGTACGATATCGGCGTGGTGCCCACCAAGGAGCCCTACGCCAAGCGCACCAGCCACGGCATGATCCTGGGCGAAGGCGGCGAAAAAATGTCCAAGTCCCGCGGCAACGTGGTGAACCCCAACGACATAGTGGCCCAGTACGGCGCCGACACCATGCGCCTGCACATCATGTTCATCGGCGACTTTGAGAAGGCCGTCAGCTGGAGCAACGAGGCCGTCAAGGGCTCCAAGCGCTTCCTGGATCGCTGCTTTAACCTGCAGGATATCGCTACCGGCGAGGAGACGATCTCCGCCAAGAATGAATCCATCGTCCACAAGACCATCAAGAAGGTCTCTCAGGACATTGACGAGCTGAAGATGAACACCGCCATCGCCGCCATGATGACCATGGTCAACGAGTTCTACGCCAACGGCTGCTCCAAGGGCGACATGGAAATGCTCTGCCTGCTGTTGAGCCCCTTTGCCCCTCACATGGTAGAGGAAATGTGGGAGAACATGGGCTTTGCCGCCAAGTACGGCAAGATGGCCATGCAGATGGATTGGCCTGCCCACGACGAGGCCAAGACCGTGGACAGCCACGTGGAGATGGCCGTGCAGGTCAACGGCAAGCTGAAGGGCACCGTCACCGTTCCCATGGACAGCGACGAGGCCGCTGTGCTGGAGGCTGTCAAGTCCGTGGAGAAGGTGCAGAAGGCCACCAAGGGTATGAGCGTGGTCAAGACCATTCTGGTAAAGAACAAGCTCATCAACCTGATCGTGAAGCCCGCCAAGTAACACGGCAAAAAAGCGGGGCGATCCATAAGATCGTCCCGCTTTTTCGTGTTTTTGCGTAAAAAATGTGAAAAGCATCTTGACAAGATATGCCCGAATCAGTATAATATCATTCGTTAAGTCATGCCTAATGACTCTTAAAGAGCGCCCTGGATCGAGCCGGGTGCATCGGAGGGAGGGAAAAATAGATGTCCGAAATTCATGTCAAGGAAGGCGAATCTCTGGATAGCGCCCTGAAGCGCTTCAAGAGAAGCTGCGCTAAGGCCGGTATCGTTGCCGAGGTGCGCCGTCGTGAGTGCTACGAAAGCCCCAGCGTCAAGCGCCGCAAGAAGTCCGAGGCTGCCCGCAAGAACCGCAATAAGCGCTATTATTAATCGAGCAAAAAAAGACGTGCTTTCCCATGGAAAGCACGTCTTTTTGTTTTTAGGCTTGTCATTCGGCGGAGCACGGTCGGTGGCCGTTTCGTAGGGGCGGGGTTCTACCCCGCCCTTCTGTCATTGCGAGGAGGGCGTAAGCCCGACGTGGCAATCCGTATCCAAAGCCTCCCCTGTGTAAGGGGAGGTGGCAACGCGAAGCGTTGACGGAGGGGTTGTCCGTAATCCGACAATCCCCCAGTCAGCTTCGCTGACAGCCCCCTTTACACAAGGGGGCCGAAGGCCGACGACTCTGTCGGCCCTTACGAAGCGTTTATCATACCTGCCGCGTTCACCGTGCGGCGGGGCACATGGGCCCCGCCCTACAGGACTCTATCGGCCGCTTTGCTGTTTATTCCTCCTGCGGTTCCAGAGGCACCGTCACGCGGATGGTCGTCCCCTGCCCCGGCGTGCTGTCCAGATGCAGGCCGCCGCCCAGATCGCCGACGGCGTGCTTGACGATGGACAGGCCCAGGCCTGTGCCGCCGCTCTGGCGGGAATGGCTCTTGTCCACCCGGTAGAACCGTTCAAACACCCGCGCCTGATGCTCCGGGGGAATGCCGATGCCGGTGTCGGCCACAGTCAGCACCGCGCTTTCGCCGCAAAGGCCCACGTCCACGGTAACGCTGCCGCCGGGAACGTTGTACTTGATGGCGTTGTCGCAGAGGTTATACAAAATCTCCGACAGCAGCCGCCGCGCCGCCTGCACCGTCACATTCTCGCCGGTAACGGTCATGGTCACGTTCTTCGCCTCCGCCGCGTCGTGAAGGCCACGCACCGTTTCCTCCGCCAGCGGCAGCAGTTCCACCGGCTCCGCCGACAGCGCTACTCCCTCGTCCAGCTGGGACAGGCGGATGATATCCTCAATCAGCGACACCAGCCGGGCGGCCTCGTCATGGATGCGGTTCAGGAACACCGGCATATCCTCCGGCTTCACCAGTCCGTTCTGCATCAGCTCGGCGCTGCCCATGATGGATTGCAGCGGGGTTTTCAGCTCGTGGGACACATTGGCGGTGAACTCCCGCCGGTTGCGCTGTGCCAGCGCCTGCTCCGTTACATCGAAGGCCACCACCACCGCGCCGGTGACGGCGCCGTCAGACTGGATGCGGCTGATATCCAGCTGGTATTCCCGGCCATCCCGCTCCGTGTGGATCTCGCTGTGACCGCCGGTCAGGGCGGCGTGAAGGGCGCGGCTCACCTCTCCGCTGCGCTCGATGGTCAGAAAGTCCTGTCCCACGCAGCTACCGTCGGCACGGAACAGCGTTTGAGCCGCCGGATTGATGCTGAGGATCTCACCCCGCTCGTTCAGCAGCACCAGACCCTCCTGCATGCTGCCTGTGACCTGATCGAATTCATCCCGCTTGCGCTGCAATTCCCGCAGCTGGGCATCGATCTGGCGGCGCTGCTGGTTGATGCGGCCCAGCAGGGGCGACAGCTCCTCGTAGGTGTCGTTATCCAGCGGGTGCTCCAGATCCAGCTCGTTCAGGGGCTTCACAATGTGGCGGGCCACACGCCGGGCCAGCAGCGCAGACAGAATCAGCGCCACCGCCAGCACCACCAGAAGCGGCTGGAGCATACCCAGCACCAGCACGCCCGCCGTGGCGCGGCTGATGGAGATACGTAGCACCGAGCCGTCCTCCAGACGCTGGGCCTGATAAAGCGTCTTTTCCAGCAGCGTGGAGGAGTAGCGGCTGCTCTCCCCCTGCCCTGCCAGCAGCGCCTGCTGGATCTCCTGCCGCTGGGCGTGGTTCTCCATGGTCTCCGCGTCAGTGCGGGTGTCGTACAGCACGGTGCCGTCCGCCGCCACCCAGGTCAGGCGGTAACGGTCGGAATTCAGGGACTGGAGATAGGTCTCCCCCTCCCCCTGCTGCATGGCGGCTGCGGCAAGGCTCAGCTCGTCCTTCAGCTGCTGCTCCTGCACGCCGCAGAAATATTCGTAAAGACAGCCCATGATAATGACCAGCGTGGCCAGCAGCACCGCGCCCGCCGTGACGATCATGGAGCGGAAAATTCGTTTTGTCATGGCCGTGCCTCCCATCGATAGCCTACGCCCCGCACCGTTTCGATGCGGTCGCCGCACTCGCCCAGCTTCTGCCGCAGGGTACGGATGTGCATATCCACTGTGCGGGTCTCGCCTACGTAATCGGCGCCCCACACATCGTTAAACAGCTGGTCGCGGGTAAAGGCCATGCCGGGGTGGGCCAGAAACAGCTGCAACAGCGCGAATTCCTTGAAGGTCAGCGTCACCCGCTGGCCTGCCGCCGTGACGGTATGGCCGTCCAGATCCAGCGTCACGCCGCCGCTGGACAGCTGGCGGCTCTGCTTGACCGGGGCGCAGCGCCGCAGCACCGCCTTCACCCGTGAAACCATCTCCATCATGCCGAAGGGCTTTACCAGATAGTCGTCGGCTCCCATGTCGAGACTCTGGATCTTGTCGTACTCCATGCCCTTGGCCGTGGCCATGATAACGGGAATCTCCCGCGTCCGGGGCAGCTGCCGCAGATAGCGCAGCAGCGACACCCCGTCCTCGCCGGGCAGCATCACGTCCAGCAGCACCAGCTCCGGCGTCTCGGTCTCCAGCGCTTCCCGGAAGGATGCGCCGTCGGCAAAGCCCCGGGCCTCGAACCCGGTGGAATTCAGGGTATACACCTCGATCTCGCGGATGCCGCTGTCATCCTCCACACACCAGATCATGTCAGTTCTCCTCTCCTTCGTGAGCGCCGGTAACGGCGAACACCACCCAACCGGCAATGTTGGTGGCATGGTCGCCGATGCGCTCGAAATACTTGGCGATCATCAGAAGATCCAGCGCGTACTCGCCGTCGTCGGGCCGCTGGGCGATCCAGTCGATCAGCGTGGCCTTCACCTTGCGGAAATCCTCGTCCACCACGTCGTCCTTGGCGATGACCTGATGGGCCAGCGTCACATCCCGCCGCACAAAGGCGTCCACGCTGCCCGTCACCATGGAGATGGCGGCACGGGCCATGTGACCCACAAAGGCGCACTCCTCGCCGGAGCGGCCATTCAGGAAGCCGATGATCTCGGCAATATCCTCGGCCTGATCGCCGATGCGCTCCATATCCGTTATCATTTTCAGCGCCGCGCTGATCTGCCGCAGGTCGCTGGCCACAGGCTGCTGCTGCAATAAAAGCTTCAGGCACAGAGACTCGATATCCCGCTCCTTCTGGTCGATGCCCGCGGCACGGGGCGTCACCTGCTCTGCCAGCACCGTGTCGCCCTCCATCAGCGCCTTGGCGGCGGCGGCGATGACCTCCTCGCACAGTGCGCCCATCTCGATCAATTCCCGGTTCAGCAGCGCCAGCTGCTGGTCAAAACGGCTTCTCATGCTTATCCGAACCTCCCCGTGATGTAGTCCTCTGTCCGCTTGTCCTGCGGCTGGGCAAAGATCTGCTCCGTGTCGCCGCACTCCACCAGCTCGCCCAACAGGAAAAAGGCGGTGCGGTCAGAGATACGGGCGGCCTGCTGCATGTTATGGGTGACGATAACAATAGTATACCTGTCTTTCAGCTCTATGGCAAGTTCTTCTATGCGGGAAGTGGAAATTGGATCCAATGCACTGGTGGGCTCGTCCATCAGCAGCACCTGCGGCTCCACCGCCAGCGCGCGGGCAATGCACAGCCGCTGCTGCTGGCCGCCGGACAGACCCAGCGCCGATTTTTTCAGCCGATCCTTCACCTCGTCCCAGATGGCGGCGCGGCGCAGCGCCTGCTCCACCATGTCGTCCAGCTTCACCTTATTGCGGATGCCGTGGGTTCGGGGACCGTAGGCCACGTTGTCGTAGATGCTCATGGGGAAGGGATTGGGCTTCTGGAACACCATGCCGATCTCCTTGCGCAGCTGGTTCACGTCCACCGACGGGGCAAAAATGTCCTGCCCCCGATAGCAGACCTGTCCGGTGACACGGACGCCGGGGATCAGGTCGTTCATCCGGTTCAGCGTCTTGAGGAAGGTGGACTTTCCGCAGCCGGAAGGGCCGATGAGGGCGGTGACGCTTTTCTCCGGGATATTGATGCTGACGTCCTTCAGCGCCTGAGACGGGCCGTACCACAGGCACAGGTCGTTGACGGTCATGATATCGCTCATATGCTTCTCCTCCTTTGGAAGTATTTGCCCACCAGAGCGGCGGCAATGTCGATAATCAGGGCCAGCACCATCAATATGGCGGCGATGGCGAAGGCCACATCAAACTCGCCCTGCTCCTTGGCGTAGACATACAGGGCCACGGACAGGGTAGCGCCGGAGCTTTGCAGCGTCTCCCCCAGGCTGCTGTACAAAGTATGGGCGAAGCCTGCTGTATACAGCAGCGCCGCCGTCTCGCCCAGAATACGGCCCACCGCCAGAATGCAGCCGGTGATGACGCCGTCTACACAGCCCGGCAGCACCACCGTGCGGATGACCCGCCACTTGCCCGCGCCCAAACCGAAGGCGCCCTCACGGTAGCTCTGGGGCACGGTTTTCAGACTCTCCTGCGTGGTGCGCATGATGGTGGGCAGGTTCATGATGACCAGCGTCATGGCGCCGGCAATCAGTGATTTCTTCATGCCCAGAAACTGGCAGAAGAACATCTGCCCCACCAGACCGTAGATAATAGAGGGAATGCCGGACAGGGTCTCGGCGGCATATTCGATGACCGCCACCACCCGCTTGTTGGCGGCGTATTCCGTCAGATAGACTGCCGCGCACACACCCAGCGGCAGCACGAAAAACAGCGTGGTCAGCACCATGCAGACGGTGCTGATGATATCCGGTAGGATGCCGATGGTGTCGCTGAGGTAGCTGGGCTTGGTGCTCAGCAGCTCCCAGCTCAGGTGCGGCACGCCCTTGATCAGCACATACAGGATCAGGAACAGCGCCAGCGCACAGGTCAGCCCGGCGCACAGCACCATCAGGCCCCGCATCGTTCCGCCCCAGATGCGGCGGCGGGTAGAAAATTTCGTATCGTTCATGGTTTACTTCTCCTTACTGCGTTTCAGGAAGAAATTCAGCGCCGCGTTGATGAGCATAATGAACAGGAACAGCACCAGCGCAATGGAAAACAGCGCCTGCCGCTGCAAGCCCGCCGCCGCGTAGCCCATCTCGCTGGCCACGGCGGTGGTCAGGAAGCGGACGCTCTGGAACAGGGACGGCATGTTGGGCACGTTGCCGGACACCATCATCACCGCCATAGCCTCGCCAATGGCGCGGCCTACGCCCAGCACCACCGCCGCAGCAATACCGCTGCGTGCCGCGGGAACGGACACCCGGAACCACGTCTCCACCGGCGTAGCGCCCAGCGCCAGCGAGGCATCCTCATACTCCTTGGGCACCGCCTCCAGCGCCGTCATGGCTACATTGATGATGGAGGGCAGAATCATGATGGCCAATACGATGATGGCCGCCAGCAGTCCGGAGCCGTCAGGAATGTGGAAGATCTTCCGGATGCCGGGCACCAGCACCAGCATACCCACAAGGCCGTACACCACCGAGGGGATGCCCGCCAGCAGGCTGACTGCCGAGGAGACGACGGCTTTCAGCCTTGCCGGGGCCATTTTCGCCAGAAACACGGCGGTCATGAAGCCGATGGGGACGCCCAGAACGATGGCGCCCGCCGTGCCGTAAATGCTGGTCAGGATAAAAGACAGAATGCCGAATTGCGGCGGCGTGCCGTTGGAGTCCCACACAGGGCCGAACAGGAATTTGATAAGGCCGATCTCCCGGATGGCCGGGATACCGGAGATAACGAGATATACGGTGATCAGCAGCACGCAGCCCACCGTTACCAGTCCCATCAGCAGGAACCAGCCGTGGATCACGTTCTCCCAAAGTCGTTTTGCTTTCATATACGCACCTCATACATGCAGGGGAAGGCGGCACCCCTCAGGGATGTCGCCTGTCCGCCCGTGGTCTTTCAGTTGGCAGCCACTGCGCCGGCGGCAGAGATGATGGACGCCGCGTCAGCAGAGAGGGCGTAATCGAAGAACGCCTGAGCTGCGGGAGAGAGGGCCTTGCCTTCCACGGTCACCAGCACGAAGGGACGCTGCACCAGATAGCTGCCGTCCTTGACGGTGGCCTCGCTGGGAGTCACGCCGCCCACGTTCAGGGCCTTGACCGTATCCTTGACGGAGGCCAGAGAAGCGTAGCCGATGGCGTCGGGGTTCTGGCTGACGGCGGTGATCACATCACCGGTGGAGGTCAGTTCCTGACGATACTGGCAGGCATCCTTGGTGCCGGTGATGGACTCGAAGCCATCGCGGGTGCCGCTGGCAGCCTCACGGCCGATCAGAACGACCTCGGCATCATTGCCGCCCACGTCCTTCCAGTTGGTGATCTCGCCGGTATACAGCTTGGCGATCTGCTCCAGGGTCAGGTCGGAGACAGGGTTGTCGGGGTGCACGATGATGGCGATGCCGTCATAGGCCAGAACGGTCTCCTTCAGGCCGGCCGCCTTCTCCTCGTCCTTCAGCGCACGGGAGGAAAGACCGATGTCGCAGGTACCCTCCTGCACGGCGGTGATGCCGGAGCCGGAGCCGGTGGGGTTGTAGTTGACGGTCACACCGCCGTTGGCGGCCATGAAGGACTCGCTCAGTGCGCCGATGACCTTCTCCATAGAGGTGGAGCCGTCAGTGGACACGGTGCCGGTGATGGCGGCGTCGCCGCCGTTGTTGTCAGCGGCATTGTCGCCGCTGTTGTCGCTGTTGCTGTTGCCGCAGGCCACCAGGCTCAGAGCCATGACCAGCGTCAGCGCAAGGGCAATGAACTTTTTCATAATGTATATCTCCTTTTCATTTGGTGTCGTTTTGTTTTGGATGTCTCATCCTTACAGCTAACAGCTTACGGCAGGTGTGTAAAATGAGAAAGCGCGGTCATGTAAAATCCATGTCAAATCGCCGGATCCGGTCGCTGCAAAAAAATGTCAAAAATTTTTGAAATTGAGTGTTGACATTTTTCCTTATGCTTGCTATAATGTACAAGCTTGAGTTCGACGACAACGAAAGCGCAGCACGGCCAAGTAGTTCAGTTGGTTAGAACGCCAGCCTGTCACGCTGGAGGTCGAGGGTTCGAGCCCCTTCTTGGTCGCCATATATGCTGCTGTAGCTCAGTAGGTAGAGCGCATCCTTGGTAAGGATGAGGTCGGCGGTTCGAATCCGCCCAGCAGCTCCACACAAACCCTGTAACCACAACGGTTACAGGGTTCTTGTTTTATCAGCCAATGCAGGAAAAATGCGGTTTGACTACTATTTGACTACTGGAACGTATCATTCGAGTTCTTGTAGCGTCGGTCAGAATACTCTCCAAGGAAGAAATATTGGTTCGACTGAAAAGCAAGATTGAGAGAATTGAGAGATTACAAAAATAAGTCGAGTGCATAAGAACTCCATTTTTCAAATAGCATATTGCTAAATGGGGTTCTTTTATATTTCCTCTCGACGGACAAGGAACCATTTGCTATACTGAAAAAGAATATGACAGGGAGATAAACGGTGTGCAGTCGTCACCGATGGTAACCGCAGCGATTTGAGTCGCAGGCTCAGCCAAAAATTTTGTCTCTCATGCAATAAAACACCCATCCCGTGCATTACACGGATGACAGGAGATAGAAGCCCATGCTCAGTATGCTGATGACAACCGAATATGCGCCGGCAGAGGACCGACGCGAACTGCAGCGGCTGCTGCGGTGCATTGCCGGCGGTGAACGTGAGGCATTGGCGGCACTGTACCAGCGCACGCGCACAGCGGTGTACGGCCTTGCGCTTTCCTACCTCAGAAACGCCCACGATGCGCAGGATCTCACGCAGGATGTCTATGTGCAGGTGTGGGACTGCGCGGCGCAGTACCGCCCCACCGGTTCCCCCATGGGCTGGCTGCTGACCGTGTGCCGCAGCCTGTGCCTGATGCGTCTGCGGCGCGAGGAACGCCACGCCACGCTCTTGGATGAAGAATGGGACGCCATTCCTGCGCAGGAGTGCGGACTGGATGCGGATGAACGCGTCCTCTTGCAGCATACGCTGGCAAGCCTTGGAGCGGAGGAACGGCGTATCGTACTGCTCCACGCGGTCACGGGTCTAAAGCATCGGGAGATCGCGGCGCTGCTGGAGCTGCCGCTTCCTACCGTCCTGTCGAAATATCACAGAGCATTGAAAAAGATGCGAAGCTGTCTGGAAGGAGATGACGCCCGATGACCAACGAACAGATGGAACGGCGGCTGGCCAAAGCGCTGGACAAAACGACGCCGGACGACGTAAATGGCGTTCTCTCCCGCTGCGATGAGCGGAAAGGAACCGTGATCCCCATGACGACGAAGAAAACGACAAAAAGACGGTGGATGACACTGGCAGCAGCCTGCCTCGCACTGGCACTGCTGTGCGGTGGAGGTGTATTCTATCAGCAGGCACACGCGGTGGCATCCGTGGTGTCACTGGATGTAAATCCCAGTATTGAGCTGAAAGTGAACAAGAGCGAAAAGGTGCTGGTATGCACACCGCTCAACGAGGATGCAAACGCTATCCTTGCAGATATGGGCGACGGTGCGGATCTCAAGGGTGCGAAGCTGGATGTAGCGGTGAACGCCATTGTGGGCAGTCTTGTGCGAAACGGCTATCTTAACAGCATTTCCTCCGCCATCATGATCTCTGTGGAGGACAATGACACGGCACGGGCCGAAAAGCTCCAGCGGGAGCTGACGAGTACGGTGGACGGCGTTTTGCAGACCAACGAAGCAAGGGCGTCCGTCCTGACACAGACCCTCACACAGGATGCGGGGCTGGAACAGCAAGCGCGGGAAAATAGCATTTCCACCGGTAAGGCGGCGTTGGTGAACCGTGTGCTTGCCCTGAACTCCGCCCTGAAATTTGACGCGCTGGCGAAGCTCTCCGTGGAGGAGCTGAAGGATCTGGCCGAAGCAGGCGCGCCCGCCATGCCTATCGGCACTGACAAGGCGATGGATATCGCCGCAGCGGCGTTCGGCAAGGCATCCGCCGCGAAGATGGCGTACAGCGAGGCAGAGCCCGAACTGGACGAGTCTCCCGCCCACTATGAGGTGGAAATCAGGAGTCAGACCGGCGAGGAGTTCGAGTACAAGATTGATGCCTACACCGGCGCGATCCTGGAGAGCAAGCGCGAAGCGGCTGATGGAGCGGAGGTGCCTGTGGTACAGCCCTCCAACCCTGCGGACTCCGGAGATATCGGTTACGCCAAGGCGAAGTCCATCGCCCTGAACCATGCGGGTGTCAGCGAAAGCAAGGCGTATGATATGGACATTGAACTGGATGACGAGGACGGCAGACTCATTTACGAGGTCGAGTTCAAATCCGGCAATATGGAGTATGATTACAAGATTGACGCAAGCAGCGGTGCCGTTCTCAAGCATGAATCAGAGTTGGATGACTGAGGCACCACCCGAAGTACCGCGATTGAATGAACTCCTTTTTTTGAACATTGCTGTCGAAAAGCGGAGTTCTTCTTATCGACAAAGCTTACTATGGATTATTTACGGATATCTTATTTCGGGATTCGTTTAAGCAGCAGTATACCCGATTTCAAAGCTTTGATGGCTTCTGCTATTCCGGCGCTGTGATCACAAATTGGAATGCCAATATATATATCGTATGATCGGACAGAAATGCTGCTTAGGCAAAGGAGTGCTTCCGGTTGGCGATGTTCAGCAACGTCGAGGCATTCTCACTGTCCTCGCCCGCGCCGTCGATCTCCAGCTCCACGCCGAAGAAGCGTGGCCCGGTGCCGTAGAAGATGGGACGGGGCTTGAAGTAATAGTCGTGGATAGGGCTGTTCTCGATGTCGGAGCAGCAGTCGCTGCAATAAGGGTCATCGTTGTCGTAAGGATACCAGCACTCGTCGAGGGAGATGAGACTGCCGCAGCGGGTACACCGAGTGTAATTGCGGTCGCAGCAGTCGGGGCAGATCGGGTCTCCGTGGTCGTTGGTCAGGCATTCACGATTCCAGAAGCGGGTGCCGCAGTCGGCACAGATCTCTGTCATACTATCCAGGCAGTCCGGGCACAGCAGACTGTCATGGAACTCGATCAGGTTGTCGGCGGTACAGCCGCAGCGTGAGCAGGTGCGAATGGGTGTGGTCATGGCGAAATTCCTCCAAAATATAGAAATAGGCCCCCGGGAATTACCCGGAGGCCTTCATCAATATAGTATATATTTGGAGGATAGGGGAGAATCGGATCATGAAAATGCGCGTATGCTGCCGGGAGCTTGAGCGCAGCGTATCGCGCACTACGCCGGCAAAAAGCCAAAGCTGATGACGGAGAACAGCGCCATGAAGCGCCCCGTCTGGCCTTTGACGTGCTTTGTGTACTCCCGGAAGGTAATCAGGCTGGCCAGCGACGCCACCAGCGTCCCCACGCCGCCAATGTTCACGCCTACCAGCAGTCCCGGATAGTCGTCGGTAAACTGGCTCAGCAGGATGGCTGCCGGTACGTTGCTGATGACCTGGCTGGTCAGCGCCGCCACTGGCATGACCCCGTGGGCCAGCAACTTTCGGAACAGCTCCCGCACCGGCTTGATCCGCGCCATGTTGCCCGAAAAGGTAAAGAACGCCGCGAATGTCACCAGCAGTCCCCAGTCCACGCCCAGCAGTGCCCGGCGATCCAGTACCAGCAACGCCGCCACAATGACGATCAGTCCCAGCCAATAAGGGATGCCCCGCAGTACCATGGCCACCGCCACGCAGAAGAGCGCGGCGGTGGCCACAGCGTACCGCTTGTCCGGCAGTGTTTCCTGACGAAAAACAGTCAGTACAAATTGAAAAAACAGAGACTATACCTCGAAAGGAATTTTAAGGAGGCCATACTGATGAGAACTACCCAAACACACTAAAGAGAGAACTTCTGGATGGCATAATGAAATCAGGCCATGCTGGAGGTTTTAATTTATACGCACTTAGTTTTAGCGGATATCTTTTTCTTGTTCAGCCATAAAAGCAGTATTGTAACAATAGCTACAAAGTAAATTGTGGACAATGTAATTTTTGTAATTGTCAACATATTCTCCATGAAGTAGAATATGAAAAACTGGAAATTTTACTCAGACTGTGAAGAAAAAGAGGAGAGCAAAATGGCGCAACAAACAGAAGCAAAAGCGTTAACAGATCGTATTCTTGCAGGAATAACTGTAGAAAACATAAAAGAAACAGCGTTTTTCTTCAGTAAGCTCAAGCGTGTGACCGCATCACCGGATGCCGAATCTGCATCTGCATATATTTGCAGCAAATTGTCTGAATACGGAATCCCTCATGAGCAATTATGGTATTCCGGATATCTTAGCTCGGCTGTTTCGGCCAAACTGGAAATAATCTTTCCGGAGCAGCAAGAATTTGAGGTAGTTCCCTGCGGCTACACAAAAAATGTAACAGATTTAGAAGGAGAGTTGATATACGACAGGTGGGGCGAATGCGCACGGCTGTCGGTAAATGATAATGCAGAACGGTTTCGTTCGTTTGCAGGCAAGGTTGTCTTAACACAATGCTTTTGCAGCGATATTGCCAGAGAGGCTAAAGAGGCGGGGGCATTGGCTGTGATTAGTATGTACCCATCCCCAGAAGAGGTTCCGCACTATTTTGGTGCATCTAACCACAATGGAACGCCAACACCCGAAAACGCTTACCTTTTGCCGGAGATTCCTTGTATTGACTGTACAAAAGCGGCAGGCGAAAAGATGAAGGCGCTGATGAAAAGCGGGAGCGTTCGCGTCCGTTTGTCTGCACAAGCTGATACCCGGGTGAAGAAGGCATCCATTCCGGTGGCGTACATTCCCGGCTGCGAGGAAAACTTTGTATTAGTAGACGGTCACTATGATTCGCATTGCGAAGGAATGACGGACAATGGGGCTGGAGACTGTATTCTGCTGGAGTTAGCAAGAGTATTCCACGAAAATCGAAGCGCGCTGAAGCGCGGCCTGGTTTTTTGCTGGTGGTCGGGCCATGAGTTTGGTCAATACGCAGGTTCCACCTGGTATGCGGATACATTTTATGAAAAAATCCGCGATCATTGTGTAGCGCAGATCAACATTGATGTGGCGGGCAGCAAAAACGCACGGTGCATCCGCGCCAGAACAACCCAAATGGAGGGGGAGGCTTTTACTTCCGAACGGATCCGGCGATATACCGGGCTGGAGCCTGCACCCTATATACCACGGCCTCATTTGGGCGAGCCTAATTTTATGGGCAAAAATGTGCCGATCACTATTATGCTGAAGTATGAAGCTTCACCAGATAAAGTGAACATTTGGCCGGTGGGCGGCGGGTATTGGTGGCACAGCCGCGAAGATACACTGGACAAGGTTGATTTTGCCAACGCATTGCGGGACGCCAACATTAACGCGGAAATGATCTGCGAGGTGGCAAACAGCACCCAATTACCGGTAGATATTCTGTCTTATATGAGAGAAACCAGACGCATGCTGCAAGAGATTCAATGTGGGCTGGAAGGAGAATTTGATTTATCTCCGGTGTTTCCGCATTTGGACATATTGCAAGAGAAAGCTCAGCAGTTCTGCCGTGCGCTCAAAGGCAGAACCAATACGGATCGTGAAATCAAAAAAATAGCCGGAGATCTGGTAAATATGAATTTTAATTACTCAGATTCCTATAACTATGACAGATTGTCATTGCCGGCTACCTTTCCAAAGCTCCGAGCGGCAATGGGGGTCACCAAGGATAACGCAGATAACAAGAGCTATTTATTTATTTATACAGACTTCTTGCGGCAGCGCAATCGTTTGGTGGATATGATGGATCGCATTTGCGATGAAATCGATTTAGCTTTACTCCGGTGGAATTATAAACAATAAAAACTAAGGGGGAAGACAATAGATGCTGAAGTATATCTTAAAGCGGATCTTGCTGCTGATTCCGGTTCTGATCGGCGCAACTCTCATCGTGTTCTTCGTGATGGACATGACGCCAGGTGATCCGGCTGTAGCAAAACTCGGTGTAGACGCGACAGCTGAGCAAATCGAAGAGCTCCGGGAAGAAATGGGCTTGAATGACCCGTTTCCGGTAAGATACGGTCGCTTTGTCCTGGACTTGGTTCAGGGCGATCTTGGCACCTCCTACAAAACGGGCCTGGATGTCATGCAGCAGATCATGCAGCGCATACCATATACATTTTTACTTTCCTTTGCGGCGCTGCTGTTTGCCGTTATCGTAGGTATACCGGCAGGCATTATATCTGCCAGGCATCAGTATACAGTGTTTGATAACTGTACCATGGTCCTTACGCTGATCGGCGCCTCTGCTCCGCATTTTTGGCTGGGCTTGATGGGTGTAATTATTTTTGCGGTGAATCTCGGGTGGCTACCGGCGGCCTACACGGCATCCGATTCGCTGGCGCTGGGTATCATCCTTCCGATGCTGACGCTGGGCATGAACTCTACCGCACTCGTCACACGAATGACTCGTTCGGCTATGTTGGATGTAATGAATCAGGACTATGTTGATACGGCACGGGCAAAGGGCGTATCAGAGCGGGTCGTTGTGTTCCGCCATATGCTGCGTAACGCTCTGATTCCGATTATCACCGTTTTGGGTTTGCAATTCGGCAATCTGCTGGGCGGAGCGGTGACAACGGAAACCATTTTTGCCTGGCCCGGTATTGGCCGCTATATTGTTGAATCTATTTCCAACAAAGATACCCCTTGCGTACTGGGCGCGGTGGTGATGCTGGCCATCATTGTTACTGTAATCAATCTTTTAGTAGATATTATCTATGCATTTGTGGATCCTCGCATCAAGTCTCAATACAAATCTATGATAAGGAGGGCGAAAAAAAATGTCTAAACGCGACAAGCAGGATAAGTTCGTACAGCGCTCCTTATCACAGCAGGCTTGGATACAGTTTCGCAACAATCGCCTGGCGATTTGCGGTTTAGTGGTGATTGCCCTGCTGATTTTGGTATCAATTACCACTATTCTGATCGATCTGGCAGATGGCGGAGAGCTGTATAAGGTTTTGGTTACGAAGAATAATCTTCCCATGAAGCTGGCCAAGCCCTCTGCAGCGCATCCCTTGGGGTGCGATGAATTTGGAAGAGATCTGCTGTTCCGGCTTTTATGGGGAACGCGCTATTCACTTTTCGCCGGTATTTGTACGATTCTGGCTGCCATCCTTATAGGCGGTGTGTTTGGCTCTATTGCAGGATTTTACGGCGGGAAAATTGATAATGTCATCATGCGCTTTATGGATATGGTGATGACTGTGCCAAGTCTGGTTTTAGCTATGGCCATCTATGCGGCACTGGGTTCCAGCTTGGTCAACCTTCTGATTGCGCTGACTTGCTCACAGGTTCCCCAGTTTGCCCGAATTATCCGTTCTTCCGTTATGACGGTAAAGGACAGCGAATATGTAGAAGCCGCCAAGGCTGTGGGTGCTTCAGACGCGTTGGTCATTGTAAAGTATATTATTCCCAATGCTCTTTCTCCCGTAATCGTTCAGGGCACTCTCGGTGTGGCTACCACAATTCTGAATGTGGCCGGCATGTCCTTCTTAGGCCTGGGTATCCAACCGCCTGCGCCGGAATGGGGCTCCATCCTGTCGTCGGCGCGCATATATATGCGTGAAGCCTGGCATATCTCACTGTTTCCGGGACTTGCTATCGTGATCTGCATTCTTTCTCTGAACCTGCTGGGAGATGGTCTGCGCGATGCATTGGATCCCAAGCAGAAGCGCTAATAGGAGGGGTAGATATGGATCAAACGATTTTGGAAGTGCAGGACCTGCGCATTCATTTCGAGCTGCGCGAAGGAACGGTCAAGGCGCTTAATGGTATAGACCTGGTTTTGAAAGAGGGACGCACGCTTGGATTGGTAGGCGAGACCGGTGCCGGCAAGACCACCTTGGCAAAGGGAATTATGGGCTTAACAGCAAAGCCTTACGGAAAAATCAAAAGCGGAAAAATTTTGTACGAGGGAAAAAATCTGCTGGAGATGGACAAAAAGCAGCTTCGTCGAATCCGCGGCGAGCACATCTCTATGATTTTTCAAGATCCCATGACAAGCCTGAACCCGGTGATGACCGTAGGCGATCAAATTGCAGAGGCCATCCGTAATCATGACAAGCTCAGCAGGGTAGATGCTGCAAAGAAAGCGGCAGAAATCCTTGAATTGGTCGGAATCCCCAGCGCACGCGGCAGCGAATATCCGCATCAGTTTTCCGGCGGTATGAAGCAGCGTGTGGTAATTGCGATCGCGTTAGCATGCAATCCCAAAATACTGATTGCCGATGAGCCGACGACTGCATTGGATGTAACGATTCAGGCGCAGATACTGGAAATGATCCGCGACTTACGGGAACGCTTTCGCACGTCAATGCTGCTGATCACCCACGATCTGGGTGTTATCGCGCAGAACTGCGATTATGTCTCCGTGATTTATGCCGGTGAAATCGTAGAAACCGGCACAGTACACGATATTTTCCGCCACAAGCTTCATCCTTATACAGAGGGACTCTTTTCTTCCATCCCCAATATAAACGAAGATGTGGAGCGTTTGGTGCCGATTGAGGGCCTGATGCCGGATCCCACGAATCTTCCGGCAGGGTGTGCTTTTTGCGACAGATGCCGCTTCGCGACAGAGCAGTGCAAGACAGAACATCCTCACTTGGTAAACATGGGCGGCGAAGAGGGCAACCATCAGGTGCGATGCCTCCGATATAAGGAAACACGGGAGGAGGGCGAATAAATGGAAAACCAGGAATTGTTAAGGGTCAACCATTTGAAAAAATACTTTCAGACGCCAAGCGGAACGCTGAGTGCGGTTGACGATGTGACTTTTGGCATTAACCGTATGGAAACCTTGGGGGTAGTCGGCGAGAGCGGCTGCGGAAAGTCAACGCTGGGGCGGTGCATTCTCCGGCTCCACGAGCCGACCGCAGGCGAAGTTATTTTTGAAAATCAGAACATCCTCGAATGCAGCAAGGCGGAAATGAAAGAGCTGCGCTCCAAAATGCAAATCATTTTTCAAGACCCCTATGCTTCCCTCAATCCCCGCATGACTGTTTCTCAGGCAATTGCAGCACCCTTGATCATTCAGGGGATCTACAAGGCCAGTGAAAAGGAAAAAATCCAGAAGCGTGTTGCTGAAATGATGGACGTTGTCGGCTTAGCGTCCCGGCTGGTCAACTCCTATCCCCACGAGTTAGATGGCGGACGCCGCCAGCGCATAGGAATTGCCAGAGCCTTGTCCCTGAACCCGAAGTTCATTGTTTGCGACGAACCTGTTTCAGCGCTTGACGTTTCCATTCAGGCCCAGGTGCTGAATCTGATGCAGGATCTGCAAGCGCAGATGGGGCTGACGTATCTATTTATTACGCATAATCTTTCCGTGGTAAAGCATTTGTCGAATCAAATCCTCGTAATGTACTTAGGACAGCTGGTGGAAAAAGCAACGCCAAAGCAGCTGTTCAAAAACCCAGTTCACCCATATACACAGGCACTGCTTTCTGCCATTCCAATCCCGGATCCGGATGTTAAGATGGAGCGCGTTGCGTTGAAAGGCGAATTGACCTCTCCCATCAATGTAAAGCCGGGATGCCGTTTTGCAAAACGATGCATTTATGCGCGGCCGGAATGCAGCCAGTGTTCACCCCAGATGACGGAAGTCGAACCAGGTCATATTGTCGCCTGCCATTTGGCCGGCGGTTCTATGAAATAAAAATGAGGAGGACTCACATGAAAAAGATTTTTTCTGCACTGCTGACTGTATGTATGCTGCTTGGCTGCTTGAGCGCATGCGGCAGCAAAAACCCCAGCACGTCCGATGACGGAAGCGCAACCACCGGAGCTAAGGATACGATCGTTTTTGCGCAAGCTAGCGATATCACCTCGCTCGATTTCCACGTGGGAAAAAACCCCGCAACGTATGATGTGACTTGCAATATTTTTGACACGCTGGTCACTTGGGATGCCGATATCAACGTAATTCCTCACTTGGCTGAAAGCTGGGAGTTTTTGGATGAAGACTCTCTGCAGATGCACCTGCGCAAGGGCGTACTGTTTCATGACGGCCAGGAATTGACGGCAGAGGACGTCAAATATACCTTTGACCGTGCAATGAACAGCACCATTGTAAAGAACAATTTCTCCTGGCTGGAGAGCGTGGATGTCGTGGATGAATACACGGTTGTCATTAACACAAAGGGCGCTTATACCCCGGTGTTGAATGCTCTGTGCAGTCCTCTTGCCGGCATCATGCCCAAGCACCTCCTGGAGCAGAATGACGAGGCTCTGACAACAAACCCTGTGGGAACCGGCCCGTATAAGTTCGTTGAGCGTAAAGAAGGCGAATATGTAAAGCTGGAGGCAAACGAGAATTACTGGGGCGGCACGGTTGCTACCAAGTATCTGGAGATGCGCGTGGTTCCCGAAGCGTCTCAGCGTTCGACTCTGCTGGAAACCGGCGAAATCGACATTGCATATGATGTGCCGCCTTCCGATGTGGACAGACTGAATGCAAATGAAGCGACCACGGTTTTGTCCGCCCCCTCTTTTAAAGTGTTTTATGTGACCATCAATTGCAATAGCGGCACAAAAGCACTGAACGATTCCCGTGTACGTCAGGCAATTGAATATGCCATTGACAAGGAAGCTTTGTGCGCTTCTGTGATGTATGGTTATGCAACGCCCGTAGCCAGCCTGATCGGTCCCGGAGTCTTTGGTTATGATGCTTCTGCCACCGCCAACATTTATGACATTGAAAAGTCAAAGGAATTGCTGTCCGCCGCCGGCTATCCGGACGGATTCGAAATGAGCATCTGGGTTCAGTCTTCCGATCAGACCCGTCAGGAGGCGTGTGTGATTCTGCAGGATATGCTCAGCGAGGTTGGCATCACTGTCAGCGTTGAGCCGATGGACGGCACCGTGATGGGTGATACCATTGTGAAGGGCGGAGATTTTGACGCATGCAGCTCTATGTATTATAACCTGATGGGTGATGCAGACTATGTGCTGTACAGCAATATTTCTCCTGAATCCACCAGTAACCTTTCTCACTACAACAACTCCGATGCCATGGCTAAGCTGCTGGCTGCACGGAGCCTGACGGACGACGCAGAACGCGCTGCCGTGTATAAGGAAATCAGCAGCATTATGGCAGTTGACCGGCCTTACATCCCGCTGTGGGCTTATCAGAATCTGGTGGGTGTGAGAAGTGGTGTCTCCGGTTTCCAGCTGAATCCGATCACCGCTTATCGGTATGAAAACGTCGCAAACGGCAAGTAATCGTATTTTTAAAGCTTTTGTATTTTGCCCCCGATCGAGGGGGCAAAATACATTAATTTAGCAATAAGGAGGCCATCTCTTGGAGGTATTTCAGACTATACATATTAAGGCGGACACGCCTTATGCCTGCGGTGTTCAATATGGTCAGCAGGCAAAAGAAAAAATTCGCGCAGGTGTCGAGGTATATCGGCGCTATTTTGCGAAAACTTCAGATAAGAGTTGGGATAAAATTCAGCAATACGCTATGGCCTATTTGCCGGATATCAAGCAGATGATGCCGGAAGTGCTGGAAGAGGCATATGGAATCGCCGATGGAGCGGGAGTCTCGATAGAAGATTTGATGGTTCTTAATTGCCGCTATGAAATCACGAAATTTCCCAAGACTCCGGAGTGTACCACGGCGGCCATTTTGCCGGAAGCAACCGCAAGCCATACGACCTATCTCGTCAAAAACTGGGATTACAAGCAGGCAGTGATTCCTAATATCGTTATTTTACACATCGAGCAGGCTGACGGTACCCGGATTTTAGGCTTGACCGAGGCCGGGCAGATGCTCCGTGAAGGGTTTAACTCCTGGGGGGTAGGCCTTTGTAATAATATGATCACGTCAGTATATGACGATTGGGGCACCGGTATCCCGGTTACTTTCCTCAGACGCAAAGTCCTCTCCTGCCACTCTTTTGAAGAAGCCAGAGATATGCTGATTCACGCAAAGCGAAGTGTTTCGAACAACATGATGCTAGCCTCTGCGCAGGGTGTCGCGGTGGATATCGAGGCATTTCCGGGCGGTGCAAATATGCTGGCCCCGAAGGATGGTATTTTGACCCACGCCAACCACTTCGTTGTACATCAGCAGTTGGATGCCAGAGTCGGTCCCAAAAATCGCGACACGCGTCTGGAAGCGCTTCTGCGGCAGCGGCAAGGCAGCATTGATGTTCCGTATATCATGGAGTGTATGAAGGATCACGAATACTATCCGGAATCAATTTGTGCACACAATACGAATCTTCCCGGTTATGAGTTAAAAGACTTCATGACGGTAGCCTCCCTGATTGTCGATTTTGCCAATAATACAGCGCATATCTGCGCCGGTCCTCCTTGTGAAGGTACCTATCTGGCCTATAAACTTTAACGCCCAGCAAAAAGCTGTTTGAATTGCCAAAACCAACCGTTTATGTTATGATGTCCTTGTTCTTTTTTACACAAGGAGCAAATATTTGGCGGTAAGCAAGGAGGCAATAGCCATGGCATCTGGAGAACACCTTTGGGCAGGCCCTGCGTGCTGCAATAATGAGTTGCTGCGCAAACAGATTCGGGCACGCTCCATTCTCAGACACTTACACGCCGGGGATGTATATCTTTCCCCCGGAGATCCAATCCATTATGTCGCCTATGTTGCAGAGGGCGTAACCTCTCATTATATGTTTGGCAGTAACGGCCGTGAAAAAGTCCTGTATCGTCTTGGACGCGGTTGGTTTTTTAGCGAAGGGATTTTCTTGAATACAGGCGATAATGTGGAGCTTGCCACCAGATATGCCATTGCGGAGTGCGACACCTTACTATATTTGATAGATTACAATAACTTTATGGCCTTGCTGCAGAACATCACTTTTGCACAGGCCGTGCTGTGCAGCACGGTGGAAAAGAGCACCATTTTACGCCATGAGGTTGAAAGCGTTACCTTTGATTCCACACTGGATCGCTTAAAGCGCCTATTGCAGTCCTGCGCCAATCCCGGCGCTGTGGAGGACGGAAAATGGTGCAATCTCTCTGTGGATTGGACGCATCAAGATATTGCAGCAATCATAGGTGTCAACAGAGTAACTGTCAGCCGGTTTATTGCAGAACTGAAGCAGGATGGTTTTTTGAGACAAATAAATGGAAGGATTCAGATTCATAAAGAGTATCTGATTTCGTTGGAATAGCTGATACCTCTTCCATACATAAATACGATCATGCTCCGCATATTGGGTATCTCAAAAGCATCGTATTGGCAACCCCTGCAAACGGATATATTTATTTGCTCTGTCGCTGGTGCTCAAAACAGCTTTGACTCCCGTAAAATACGGGAGTCAGTCGTCGGCAAAGTAAGGATGCCCACATTCCATTCAATGAAATAAAATGATTTCCAGTGAAATTTTAATGAAAAGGTGAGAAAAAGTATGAAACTGATCACCACCGGCAATGCCGGGACTATGGAATCTAACGACATTATGATCACCGTGGAGCCGTCCGATGCGGGCGGCGTGCAGGTGGATCTGACCAGCAGTGTTTATCAGCAGTTCGGCAAGCAGATCATCTCCGTTATCAAGGAGACGACGGCTGAATACGGCGTGAAGAATGCCGTAATCACCGCCGTGGACAAGGGCGCACTGGACTGCACCGTCCGGGCACGGGTGGCGACGGCGCTGACCCGTGCGGCGGAGTGCCGCGACTATACATGGGAGGTGCGGCAGGATGTATAAAAAGGATCGCTTGCGCCGCAGCATGATGTTCGTGCCCGGCAACAACCCCGGCATGATCCGGGATGCCCACATCTACGGCGCGGACTCTATCATGTTCGATCTGGAGGACAGCGTGGCCTATACCGAGAAGGACGCGGCTCGATTTCTGGTGTATAACGCGCTGAAAACGCTGCATTTCGGCACAAAGGAGACGGTGGTACGCATCAATGACCTTTCAAGCGGCCTCGGTGTCGAGGACTTGGAGGCTGTCGTCCGAGCCGGTGTACAGGTGGTGCGCCTTCCCAAGACCGACAATGCGCAGGATGTCATCGACTGTGAGCAGATGATCGAACGCATTGAGCGGGAAGCCGGTATCCCCGTTGGAACGACCGGCATGATGGCCGCCATTGAGAGCGCCAACGGCGTGCTGAACGCCGTAGAGATCGCCAAGGCCAGCGACCGTCTCATCGGTATTGCGCTGGGTGCGGAGGACTACGTCACCGACCTGAAAACCACCCGCAGCGACGGTGTTGAGCTTCTTTTTGCCCGCTGCATGATCCTGAACGCCGCACGAGCCGCCGGTATCGCCGCGCTGGACACGGTGTTCTCCAACGTAAACGACGAGGAGGGCTTCATCGCCGAGGCCACCCTCATCAAAAAGCTGGGCTTTGACGGTAAGTCCGTGATCAATCCCCGTCAGATTGAGCCGCTGCACAAGGTGTTCATGCCCAGTGAGAAGGATCTGAACAAGGCGCGGGCCATTATGGAGGCCATCGCCGAGGCCAACGCACGGGGCAGCGGCGTGGCCAGCCTCAACGGCAAAATGATCGACAAGCCTGTGGTCACCCGTGCCAAGCGGCTGCTGGAGCTGTACGAAGCCGGCAGCAAGGCCGATGAAGTGGAGGAACTGTAACATGGTAGAACTGAACAAGATTCCCCATATCAATGAGATCAGCAACCACGGCGCGTTTGCCGGGGCGGGACAAAAAAAGACCGCCACCTTCCGTGAGCGGTATCATCAGCAGAACAAAGTCGTTCCTTCGCTGGAGGAGGCCATCCGCCGCACAGGACTGAAAGACGGTATGACCATCAGCTTCCACCATCACTTCCGCAACGGCGACCACATCATCAATATGGTGGTGGACAAGCTGGCGGAGATGGGATACAAGAACCTGACGCTGGCGGCATCCTCGCTGGCTTCCGTCCATGCGCCTCTTGTCCGGCACATCAAAAATGGGGTCATTACCCATATTGAGACCTCCGGCCTGCGCGGTGAGTTGGCGGAGGAAATCTCCCGTGGCCTTATGGACTGCCCGGTGGTGTTCCGCTCCCACGGCGGCCGGGCCAGCGCCATCCGCAGCGGTGATCTGCACATCGATGTGGCGTTTCTGGGCGCGCCCTCCTGTGACCCTTACGGCAACGCCAACGGCTACAGCCGGGACGATGACGACGGCATTGCCTGCGGCTCGCTGGGCTATGCCCGCACCGACGCCAAGTATGCCGATAACGTGATCATCATCACCAACCATCTGGTGGCCTATCCCAACGCGCCGTGGGCCATTCCCGAATATGACGTGGACTATGTGGTGCTGACCGACGACATCGGCGATCCCAAGGGCATCATGTCCGGGGCTACCCGCTACACCAAGGATCCTAAGGAGTTGCTGATCGCCAAGACCGCCGCCAATGTCATTGAAGCCACGGGCTACCTGTACGACGGCTTCTCCATGCAGATGGGCAGCGGTGGTGCGTCTCTGGCCACCGCCCGCTTCCTGCGGCAGAAGATGCTGGATCAGCACATCCGCTGCCGCTTCGCGCTGGGCGGCATCACCGGCCAGATCACCGCCATGCATGAGGAAGGGCTCATTGACCGCGTGCTGGATGTCCAGAGCTTTGATCTGGACGCGGCGCTGTCCCTGAAAAACAACCACTTCCACCACCAGATCGGCGCGACGTATTACGCCAGCCATATGATCAGCGCAGCGGTGGATCAGCTGGACTTCGTGATCCTCTCTGCGCTGGAGATCGACACGGATTTCAACGTCAACGTACTGACCGGCTCCGATGGTGTGATCCGCGGCGCTATCGGCGGCCATCCCGACACCGCCGAGGGTGCCAGCCTGTCGGTGGTGGTGGCTCCGCTGACCCGCGGCCGTATCCCCACCATCGTCAGGCACGTCAACACCGTGGTCACCCCCGGCGAGGTGGTGGACGTGGTGGTGACGGAGCAGGGTATAGCCGTAAACCCCCGCCGCCCCGATCTGAAGGAGAAGATCGAGGCCGCTGGATTGCATGTGTTTACCATCGAACAGCTGCAGCGGCGAGCTGAAGCGCTGGTGGGCGTACCTGAACCCATCCGCTATAAGGATCGTATCGTAGGTGTGGTCATGTACCGCGACAACACCATCATCGACGTGGTGCGCGAGATCGACGAAGATGCGTGAATTACTGCTTTGCAAGGCCGTCCCTCCCCGGTGGGGGACGGCCTATGCCGCTCTGCTGGCCGAAGGCGGTCTGCGTGACGAGGGCCACGCCGATATCACCGCCCTGCTGACGGAGGACGATACCCTGCTGGGCTGTGGCTCCCTGGGCGGCAAGGTCATCCGTCAGGTGGCTGTCTCTCCCGCCGCTGAGGGGCAGGACGTATGCGCCCGCATCGTCTCGGCGCTGGTGCAGGAGTCGGTAAAGCGGAACGTTCCCTACCCGTTTCTGTTCACCAAGCCCCAAAACGCACGGCTGTTCCGCTCGCTGGGGTTCTATCCGGTGGCCGAGACGGCGGACATGGTGATGCTGTGCCGCCAGCGTGACGCGCTGGGGCGGTTTCTGGCACCCCTGCCCCGCTGGCAGGAGGGCGTTACCGGCTGCGTGGTGTGCCACGCCAACCCCTTCACGAGAGGGCATCTGCACCTGATTACCACGGCAGCGGCGCAGTGTGACCATGTGCTGGTGTTCGTGGTGGCGGAGGGGGGTGGCCCCTTCCCTGCCGACCACCGGCTGGCGCTGGTGCGGGAGGGAACAGCCCACCTCAACAACGTGACCGTGTGCTCCGGCGGCGATTTTTTGGTGAGCCGAACCACCTTCCCTGCCTATTTTCTGCGGGACGAGCAGTCAGAGGACGCACGGTGTGATCTGGATCTGACGCTGTTCGGCCAGCACATTGCCCCGGCCCTCCATATCACGCAGCGCTTCGTAGGCGAGGAACCCTTCTCCCCCACCACCGCCGCCTATAACCGGAGAATGAAGGAAATGCTCCCCACCTACGGCATCTCCGTTACGGAGATCCCCCGTCTGGAGAACATCTCCGCCACCGCCGTCCGCCGCCTTTTGGCGGAGGGGCGGCTTGCCGACATCCAACCACTTGTACCGGAGACCACTTATGCCTATTGTCAACGTCACTTTGGAGGACATCCTCCGCGCCCGTGACACGCGGGCGAATGCCCAGCGTCGGCTTTTGCGGGCCTATCGCCTGCCGCTGGTGTCCTTCACCATGAATATCGCCGGGCCGGTGAAGTCCTCCCCGCTGATCGAGCTGGCCTTCGACGCGGGGCTGGAGGCCCTGTATGACGCATTGGGCCAGCCGGCGGCAGCAGAGGTCATCCGCCCCGCCACCGGCTGCGAGGCCCTGCTGGTCTATGACCGTCCGGCGGCGGAGCTGAAAGCCGCCTGTCTGACGCTGGAGACCGCCGCGCCCATAGGGCGGCTGTACGATCTGGACGTGCTGGACACGGACGGCAGCAAGCTGTCCCGCCCGGAGCCGCGCACCTGCCTTATCTGCGGCGGACCGGTGACGGTCTGCTCCCGCAGCCGCGCCCACGGACTGGATGCCATCGTGGGCCGTACCCATGAAATCCTGGCGGACTTCGCCGCCGGACATCTGGCCGGTCTGGCGGCAAAAGCGCTGACGGAGGAGGTACGCTTGACCCCAAAGCCGGGGCTGGTGGACGAACGCAATAACGGTGCGCACAATGATATGGATCTTCCTCTGTTCCTGCGCAGCATCGACGCGCTGACGCCCTGGTTCCGCCGGATCACAGCGCGGAGCCTGTCCGGCGCGGATGCCGCTGCCTTACAGGCGGCAGGGCTGGAGGCCGAGGCCGCCATGTTCCGTGCCACCGGCGGCGTCAACACCCACAAGGGGGCGCTGTTCTCCTTCTCAGTGCTGCTGGCGGCGCTGGGCCGATGTCTGGCGGAGGGCGGCGACGTATTTGCCCATGCCGCCGCGCTGGCTGCGGAGCTGACGCCGCCTCAGGATACCCACGGCGCGGCGGTGGCCGCACACCATCAGGTGGGCGGCGCACGGTCGGAAGCGCTGGCAGGCTTCCCCACCGCCCGGAAGGCCGCCGCGCTGCTGCAAACCCACGATCCCCTGACGGCCCTCCTCTGGCTGATGGCCCACACGGAGGACAGCAACCTCTATCACCGGGGCGGTGTCGAGGGCGCGGCCTTTGTAAAGGCGCGCTCCGCCGCCATACTGGCCGCGCCGGTGGAGCGGCGCATCTCACTGGCGCAGGCGCTGGACGACGCCCTCATCAGCCGGTGGCTCAGTCCCGGCGGCTGCGCCGATCTGCTGGCGCTGGCGCTGTTTCTGAACAATTTCTTTACTGCTTTTCACTTTTTCGGTAAATAAAAAATCCAAACGAAATGTTGATATTTGTGCAACCAGGGAATATCTGTTATGAAATGACATTTTTCAATCGAAAAAGTCAACGAACTTTTACCTGTCAAATTGTGCAGAATACCAAACGGCATCTGAAAAGGGCTAAGACGATGCAGATTTCCGGCATTGGCCACTCTGTTATACGTGGATTGGTTACCACAGGACAATGGTTCTCCGCCAGCACTACCGTCTATCCTCGTGGATCGCCGCAAGGGCGCCGCCATAGCTATTTCGTAGATTGCTGAACCTTCATAAACCGCTTAGCCCCTTCCAGATGCCGTTTGGCAGCACAGATGTATATGGATTCCTTGAATATAATACATTGCGTAAGAATATGTGGGTCAAGGACGAAGCCGCGCAGCGGTGCAAAGCATCCTTGACGCACGGATTTTTACGCAATACGCTCTATCAAGGAATCATGCACAAGAAATGTTATCTGTCATCATCCCCCAGATAAAACAAGCCATTTCTCTTGCCACAGCAGTCTTTGCAATGTTTACCTTTGATCGCATTGCAATTTTAAAGTATTTTTTTTTAGCCGTGCGTTTGCCTTATCCGCATAGGCAACAGTCAATGAATCGCACCTTGCCTGTCGTTCCTTGAGCGCTACTGATTTTCTGCTTTTTGTTGCGCTCCGACCAAATACCTGAGCCGTTTCTACAAGTAGTTTGCGAAGATGTGAATTGCCGGCTTTTGTAATACCGGTATATTGCTGCTTATCACCACTGGAGCATTCTCCCGGCACCAGTCCAAGATAGGACGCAAACTGCTGCGCAGTCGCAAACCGCCGGAAGTCTCCTACCTCAACACAGAAAGACAATGCCGTATGCGCAGCGATACCGCGAAAGCAGCCCAGCTTCTCCACCTTTTGCCGGTAAGGCTCTGCCTGTGCAAGTTCGTTAATGCGCATATCATACATATCCACCTGCTCCCGCAGCTGGTAGTAACGGATTAGGTACTCCTGCAACACTTCGGACAGAATCTTGTTGCCGAGATCTAAACTTGAGAGCCACTCCAAATGCTTGTTTGTCCAATAACTCTTACCATCGTGAATCTTGCCGTGTCGGATACAAAATGCAATGATCTGTTGCTTGACGCGAGCCAATGCGCTGTTGGCGTCATCGCGCATACGGATATACTCTTTCACTGCGTCGTCCACTTCCGTCGGAATATATACAGGGCTGTAAGTATGGAAAGCAAGGCACTTGCTGATCAGGCGGGCATCTCTGCGATCTGTCTTGATACGCTTGCCTGGCTTTGTCATCATCGTGGTCGGCGCAAGAATCACGCAGTCAATACCGTGAGCGTGCAATTGATGATACAATGAATAACCGAGACATCCCGCCTCGTAACCGCAGACAATGCGGCAATCCCGACTCTGCTGCTTTTCAATGTGAGCAAGGTATTTCAGAATATTTTTCGCGTCCGGCTCGACCTGAACTTCGGCAAAAAAGCGGTCGTCTTCCATGCTGTAGCAGCAAAGCGTGTAATTTGTGGTATGGACATCCATTCCTACATAGATTATACTTGTCATGATGACTCCTCCTCTTGTATGTGGTGATTCCTGTGTGCTTTTTGTTTGCACTTTAAGTATGACAGGTAAATCCACGCTTTACAAGCGAAGGGGTCATTTCATATTGTCTATTCTCGCTTATCGCACAACGCGTGATAAGCCTCACCGTACAAAAACGGTCAGCAGCGCTTGGCTGCTGACCGGAAAAGGCTGATATGTTTGCTGTGCTTCCCCAACGGGCGGCGGATCAGGCTTCTATGAGCCGATCTCCCTCCTTGAGAGGGAACGTTCTTCAAAACGAATTAGGCTCCGGTTTTGCATTCAATACCTGAGAAACAAAGCTCCAGAACAGCTTACCCGCATAGGAAAGCTCTCCCTCCGCCGGTGCGTTCAGCGTAAAATACCAATAGGCCGGATGCTCCTTAACGTGGAAGAAGGCCAGATTTCCATGCCGGACAGCGGGATCCTGCAAGGCAAACTCAGAAGAAAGCGTTAGCGCGTCATTGCCCACATCGTTGATATAGGCCAAAATCGCACTGAGGTTGGAAACCTCTCTGATATTGCACGGTGTGACATTCAGCTCATTGAGGTATTTTGTGAAAACATGGTGCAGATAGTATTCGGATGACGGGCGGAAAAACAGCATTTGTTCCAGAAGCGGCAGCTGCTCCTCCGTGATCGAGATCGGCGCATCCGGCGAGGACTCACGCCCTGCGACCAGCGGATGGCTGCGGTTGCAGATAAAAAAGAGCTCCGTCTTGTCCAGTATCAGCCTGTTAAGACGGGGATCCTCGGCTTCAACGCTGTGGAAAAAGGCGAGCTCCACCCGCTCGTCCATCAGCATCTGGAAGGCGCTGATCGACGTGCCCTCCTTGATCGTAACGTCAATATTCGGATAGGCGCTGTAAAACCCCCGCAGAAACCTTTCAAACACCTGCGGGATGACCTGAAACGGGATCGCGATCTGCAGCCTGGTTCTCTTTGCCTGCTCCAGCTCGCTCAATTGGCGGTGAAAGCTAGCCTCTGCCTTCACCAGCTGCTTTACGTACTCAAGGTATATCTTCCCCGCTTCTGTCAATCGGATAGGCGTACAGTTGCGGTGCAGAAGCGGCATACCGACCTCCGCCTCCAGACGGGTCAGATATTGGGACAGCGACGGCTGCGATACCCGGAGTATCTGAGCGGCCTTAGTGATATTCCCCGTTTCGGCGATCGTGATAAAATAAGGAACACGACCCAACGACATACTTCTCACGGCTTTCTTCTCAAAATCTGAATTCGTTTTATTATACCAAGCTTTATTTTGTTAAGCAAGTGTTGAATGCCGTCAAAAGTGTCTAAAATAAATTGCAAAGGACAAAGCGCGTCCCCCTGGCGGTAGGGGAACGCGCTTCTGTTGTGTAGGCTCAGCTATCAGCCCGAAGCTCCCGATCCTTGCGGATCAGATTGACGACCAGACTGTAAACGGCGAAAGCCGTGATGATCAGCATACCGATGGCACAGCCCAGCGGGATAACCCATGCCGGGACGGTGCTGGTGGACTGTGTGGTGCCGGTCACCATGTACTGAACGATCATCTGGATCACGTATACGGTCATCAGGCCAAAGAAGCCTGTATTGACGATCGCCAGAAGGATATTCAGTATTCTGTGGCCGACAGGGTGCCCCTTCAGTGCGTTGTCCATAATTTCCAGTCTCATGGCACCGCCGGTACAGAACATCAGGGCAGCGCCAATGAAATAACCGTAAACCATGATGGTGCGAAGGAACTCATCCGACCAAGACATCGGCACCTTCAGCACGAAGCGGCAGAAGGCGTTTGCCGTAATGACGAGGATCCCCACAAACCCGATCAGGCCGAGGAAAATGTCAGCTCCGCCGGACAGCTTTTTCAGGATATTCTTCATACCGGAAACCTCACTTCGGTTTGCTCTCAGCGCAGAGAGGCAACGTAATCCTGCACCATGGTCAGCACCTCGTCGCTGCCCATCGAATCGTTGAAGATGTCATACACGGAACCGCAGAGCGCTGCAAATGCCTCCTTATCGGGGTTGGCCTCGATCTGAACACCGGCATCCTCCAGCTCCTTCAGGCACTGCTCCTCGCCCTGCGCGTTCAACTCGCGAGCATAGTCACGGGCTTCCTCGGAAGCCTTCTGCAGCGCGGCCTGCTGGTCGGCGGTCAGGGTATCCCACTTCGCGGCGTTGATGAAGAAGGGCATCGGCGTATAGGAGTGGTAGGTCAGGGACAGGTAGGACTGCACCTCCTGCATCTTGTAAGAGGTAATGGAGGAGAGGGTGTTCTCCTGTGCGTCAACCGTGTGGTTCTGCAGCGCGGTAAATACCTCGCCCATATCCAGCGCCATGGGGATCGCGCCGAAGGCTTCCCAGGTGGCCTGCTGGGTGGGGGACACGACCGTGCGGATCTTCAGGCCCTTCATGTCGGAGGGCTCCACGATGGGGCCGCGGCTGTTGGTCACATGGCGCATGCCGCTCTCCCAGTAGCAGAGCATTTTCAGGCCGCTGCCTTCAAACATATCGGCGACGGCCTTGCCGGGCTCGTTGTCCAGCGTCTTGTGGGCCTCGTCATAGGAATTGAAAATGTAGGGCAGCTCAAACACCTGGATCGCAGGCACAAAACCGGCGAAGTAGGAGGTGCCGGTGGACACGATATCGATCGTACCCTGGGTGGCGCCTTCCACACAGGCGGCAACATTGCCCAGCTCCGTATTGAAGAAGCAATCAATGGTAACGGAGCCGTTGGAATACTGGTTGGTGAGCTCGGCGAACTTCTTCAGCGCCTGACCGCTGGGGCTGTCCTCCGTCAGACCGGCCACGATGGCGGTCAGCGTAACCGAGGAGTCGGAAGCGGTATTGTCACCGGCATTTCCGCCGTTGGAACCGCAGGCGACCAGGGACATGGCCATGACCAATGCGAGAATCGCTGCAAAAAACTTTTTCATGTTATTTCTCCATTCTATCAGATTTTTTTCCAGACTTATTTTTGCAGAAGGCTGGGAAGGAATGTTGTGATCTGGGGAATAAACGCCACCAGCAGGAAGCCGATCAGTGTTACGATGATAAACGGCTTGATTGCTCCGATGACCTTATGGATAGGCCGTCCGCCCACCTGTGCGCCCATAAACAGGTTCAGACCCATAGGCGGCGTGATAAGGCCGATGCAGGTGCCGCTGACCATCAGACCGCCCAGATGAACCAGCGATACGCCGTACTGTTCGGCGATGGGGAACAGGATCGGCGTCATGATCGTGGTAATGGGTACCGAGTCAATGAAGCAGCCCAGAATCAGCAGCAGCACCATAACGCAGATCAGGAACAGATACTTGCTGTCGGTGATGGACAGCAGCGCCACCGCGGCACGAGAGGCGATCCTCTCGCGGGTCAGCACCCAGGAGAATGCGCCGGACGCGCCCACGATCAGCATGATATTGCCGGTGCTCTTCATCGATGTGCTCAAGCACTTTAGCAGCTGCTTGAAGTCCATTTCCTTGTAAATGAACAGGCCAACAATGATGGAATAGAAGCACGCGACGCCGGACGCCTCCGTGGCGGTGCAGATACCGGAGTAAATGCCGCCAAGGATGATGACCGGGGCAAGGAGCGCCCAGAAGGAGGACAGGAACTCCTTGCCCACGCGTCTGATGGAGAACTTCCCTACGCCCTTGTAGCCGCGCTTCCGGCAGATCACAACGGCAAGCACGCACACCATGGCCGCCTGCAGAACACCGGGGCCGACGCCTGCCATCAGCATCGTGCTGACGGATTGATTGGCATATACGGCGTACAGCACCATGACGATGCTCGGAGGGATCAGGGGACCAAAAATGCCGGAAGTGGCTTGCAGGGCACAGGCAAAGTCAGGGTCATAGCCATTTTTGACCATCATGGGGATCATAATACCGCCGACGGCTGCACAGGCAGCCACGCCGGAGCCGGTCATCGCCGCGAAGAACACGCTGGCGAGCACCACGACCAACGCAAGGCCGCCGGTAAAATGGCCTACCAGAGCCTGGCAGAAGGACACGATCCGGCGGGAAATACCTCCGCTCTCCATCAGGGCGCCGGCCATAATGAAGAACGGAACTGCCAGCAGAGTGAAGGTATTGACGCTTGCCAACATCTGCTGCAGGACCACAATGGGAGAAACATTACTGAACAAGGCGATATACAGAGCCGAGGATCCGCCCAATGCCAAAGCGATCGGCGCGCCCAGCAGAATGAAAATGAAGAAAGAAATAAACAGAACGGTTACTCCCATAGAGTTTCATCACCTCATCTTACTCTTTTATTACGCTTTTTTGCTTATTTTATCAGGGGATCAATACACGCGGGGAAGCTCGATCGCCTTGTTGAAGCTGAATTCAGGAGTGGGGAACGCGCCGGACAGGCTCTCGGTGTGGAATTCGTTCAGGCCCTTGATCATCTCCTCGCGGATATTGGCAAAGTGCTTGACAAACTTGGGCTTGAAGTCGCCGTACATACCCAGCAGATCCTGCGTGACCATGACCTGAGCGTCTACATCGGGGCCGGCGCCGATACCCATGATCGGAATGCTTACCGCTTCCGTCATGGCCTTTGCCACGACGCTGGGCACACACTCCACAACAATGCCGATGGCGCCCGCAGCCTCCAGTGCCTTGGCGTCCTCGATCAGCGCAACAGCGGACTCCGGGGTGCCGCCCTGCACCTTGAAGCCGCCAAAGGAAACGCTGGTCTGGGGTGTCAAGCCGATATGCCCGACCACACTGATGCCGGCCTTGACCATGCTTTCAACGGCGGGCGCCATATCCTTTCCTCCCTCCAGCTTAACGGCGTCGCAATTGGTCTCCATGAGGATGCGATTTGCACTCTCGATCGCCTGCGCCACGCTGACGTTGTAGGAGCCAAAGGGCATGTCGCCAATGACAAAGGTCTGGGGCGCACCCAGCACAACAGGTGCCGTGTGATGAATGATATCGTCGACAGTCACGCCAACCGTGCTGTTTCTTCCGAGGACAACCATTGCCATAGAATCGCCCACCAGAATGACCTCGGTCTCGCTGTCGTTGATAATAGAGGCCATCGTATAGTCATACGCGGTCACAAAGGTAAATTTACGTCCCTCGGCCTTGAACTTCTTAAAATCGGGAACCGTCATTTTTTTCTTGTTGGGGTTCATCTTATTATCCTCCGCACTCTGTATTTGTCCGCCATGCTCTTCTGGATGTCTGCAGCCAAGCAAAAGAGAAACGGTTTTGCCAGCAGCATCATGACGCAGAGCAATACTGCAACATTACTCAATAATCGCACGATGGCTGCTGTTCTTTTATACATTATCACCAGTGTCACGGGAAAAGTAAAATACTTTTCCCGTGTAAAATCATAATCTTTTGATTATGGCAGATATCGTCTTTGGCTGCTGCCTCTGCAGAGTACCAGAACCATCAGGACTGTCAAAAGAATCATCATAATTCGATTCATAATATTCTCCTTTGTAAAGGCCGTTCTGACTGCATAAAAGTGCATGTCAATGGCTATTCGTCACTTTTCTTGTTTACCACCGTCTTGATAATGGCAAGCGGGATGCACACCGGCCCGGCCAACATACCTACGATCACTTTGCGCATGAAGATGGTGGCCAAATCGCCGTACAGGACATAATTGGCGTAGATGGTGCGGTTGACCGCCCAGTAGCCCGCAAGACAATAGACAATAAATCCGATCAGTCTCAGGGTTTCCATAAAAATTCTCCTCTCAATGTTGATACCCGCAGTATACCGGGAGCGCTGGACAACCAGTGTCCTTTTCCACAAAAAAGCAGAAAAACCTCCGCCACCAGCGGAGGTTTTACAGTTATTGGAAATTGTGCCATTTTCAAGGATGAAAAGGATGATAAATTTGGGCAGAGTGACACACAGTGTCCACTTAATGTGCTATACTTGCCGTATAAGGGTCGTTATTCGTCGAACAGCAGGAACTTATACGGCGGCACGTCCAGTGCGGCGGCCACGTCGAACAGCGTGTCCAAGGATACCGCCTTGTTGATGTTGGGTGCCTCCACATGGCCGATAAAGGCGGGACTCAGCTCCAGCCGTTCCGCCAGCTGTTCCTGCGTCAGACCTCGCAGCTTCCGGTAGTAGGCAATCTTTAGGCCGATCTGCTGGTATTTGTCTGCGTAAATCGATTTCATGCGCATCATCTCCTACCCACGATGGTAGCAAAAACGGACAACAATTGACATGAGCTGACGCATATAGTATTATATCGTATGGATATAAATATGTGTTTGGTGGCGCATGAAGAACGGAGGAAACATGGAACGGCAGTCAGAATTGAAGTCGGCGCGGCTGTTGGAGATCTACTCCCGGCTGAGCCAGGGCGCCGTGCTGAAAAAATCGGAATTAGCGCAGGATTTTCATGTCACGCCCCGGAGCATCCAGCGTGACATGGAGGATTTGCGCTGTTTTTTCGCTGAGCGGCACCTGGAGCAGGACGTGATCTATGACGGGCACTTGAAGGGCTACCGCATGGTATCCCGTAATCCCCGCCGCCTGACGGACAGCGAGGTACTGGCGGTGTGCAAGATCCTGCTGGAGAGCCGCTCTCTCCCGGCGGACGACATGCTGCCCATTCTGGACAAACTCATCGACTGCGCTGTGCCGCCGGAGAACCAGCGGGATGTGCGGGCGCTGGTGGCCAATGAAAAGCTCCACTACATCCCTCCCCACCATGGCCAGCACATTCTGGACACGCTGTGGACGCTGGGACAGGCCGTGCGGGATCAGCGGGTCATCGAGGTGGCGTATCAGCGCATGAAGGATCCGCAGCTGGTGAAGCGCCGTATGCAGCCGGTAGGCATCATGTTTTCGGAGTATTACTTCTACCTGACGGCCTTTCTGGAGGACAAGACGGACTTCGATAACCCCGACGACCTGTTTCCGACGATCTACCGCATTGACCGCATCAAGTCGGTGAAAGTGCTGAACGAGCACTTCCGCGTGCCCTACGCCAAGCGGTTTGAGGAGGGCGAGTTCCGCAAGCGGGTGCAGTTCATGTACGGCGGAAAGTTGGAGCATATCCGCTTCCGCTATACCGGCCCGTCGCTGGAAGCGGTGCTGGACAGGCTCCCCACGGCGCAGGTGATCAAGACGGAGGAAAACGGCTGGCTCATCTCGGCGGAGGTGTTCGGAAAAGGCATCGACATGTGGCTGCGAAGCCAGGGGGAGTATGTGGAGAGGGTCTGAGACCGCTCGATTTACGTGTGTTAAAGCGCTGGCGCTTTTCACAAATATAATACAGAAAATACATTAGGAGGAGCAGATCATGGGATTATTCAGTGCAATTTCAAAAGCGATGCAGGCAGCACAGGAAAAAGCCGAATCAGAGGCAGCACCGCTGATCCAGCTAATAGAAGAGCGCGATTTGTCAGGTGGTGCAGACGCACTGTGCCGAAGGCTGGGCTCTCTTAGCTTTACGGCTAGAGGCGTAGCTATGCAGGCGTACCGCAGAAAAATTCGGTTCTCCAATAGTGATGAGGTCTATCGCGTCTTTGAAGAAATGTATGCGCGCTATAGACGAAGAGGGGAAACAATTGCTTTCAATGTTTCTCAGTGGCTTGGGGAAGAATTGGCCAAGAGCGGAGATTCCAGAGTTTCAGAAAAAACCAGCAGTGACGGTTCTAAAACGCTGTATATTCCACGATAACGACGTCAGAGCCGTGTTCACACAGGAGGGATGAAAATGGACAAACATGAACAGCTGATGGAGCAATTTAACAGGCTCTATGGACGTATGCTGACGTCCTATGGTGCTAAATGCGCCTGCGACGTGACCGAAAAACAGTGGAAAAATGCAACTGAGCGGTTTGCACGAGGCGCCAAACGCGAAGAGCTTGTCGGCTTTTTGGATACGACGATCGCAGGCAGCGGAAAGAATGGCTATTTATTTACGGATGAAAAGATCTACTATCTGGAGCTGCTGGAAAAGCCGAAAAAGATCTGGTACGACGAGATCACGCGCACAGCTATTGAAGGGAGAAAGCCAAAGGACTGCGACAACACTTTGATCATTTACCTGCAAGACGGCCATGAGCTCCAGCTGACGTCTCCCTCCATCAATAAAACAGTGATCGATGATTTTATAACATTCGCCCGACGGATCACTGCTCCATCAGGCGCAGAAAATACGGCGTATCCGCCAGTTTATGCTGATGGTAATGCGGACAGTGCACCCGATATGGGCGGGATAGGTTTTGGCAACTACAAAAACATAAACCGCGGTTTCGATGAAGAAAAGTTTCACGGACGGCAAGGGCACGGTTTTGCCGCAGAGCAGGCCAACAACCTATATGACAGCTTGACCGGGCACGATGCACAGGTGATCGGAGATGATTTTTCCAAAAATGGTGCCGACCGTATTGTTGACGGTGTTTATATCCAGTCAAAATACTGCGCAACAGGGTCGCGCTGTATCAATGAGTGCTTTGAAGCAGACGGCAAGGGCACCTTCCGCTATATGATAGATGGTCATCCCATGGAGATTGAAGTACCGTCCGATCTGTACGATGCGGCGGTTGAATCCATGCGCCATAAGATCGAAAGCGGACAAGTTCCGGGGGTCACAGATCCCAACGAGGCGAAAAACATTGTAAGAAAGGGACATTTCACCTACGCCCAGGCAAAGAACATCGCAAAGGCAGGAACCGTGGAATCGTTGACTTACGATGCTGTAAACGGCACCATTGTGGCGTCATCCGCGTTCGGTGTGACGGCATTGATCACCTTTGCAACGTCCTTTTGGAGCGGTGAAAACGTGGATGTCTGTCTGCGAAATGCCACATTCGCCGGACTGAAAGTAGGCGGCACAGCTTTTATTGTAAGCGTTCTTTCCGGACAATTATCAAAAGCCGGACTCAACAGCATGATGGTCGGCGGAACCGAAGCATTCGTGCAGCTGATCGGGCCGAAGGCATCAGCTTTCCTCATCAACGCCTTCCGGGTGGGTGGCAAGCCCATCTATGGTGCTGCCGCCATGAAAAGTGCCGCCAAGCTGCTGCGCGGGAATATCATCACCGGTGCATTGACTGTCGCCGTACTGTCGGTCGGAGACATTGCCAACATCTTCAGCGGACGCATATCCGGAAAGCAACTGTTGAAAAATGTTTTAAATACCACAGGAACAGTCGCCGGCGGAACAGGCGGCTGGGTCGGCGGTGCCGCAATAGGCACAGCGATCCTCCCCGGCGTCGGAACGGTCGTAGGCGGCATTGTCGGTTCCCTTGTCGGCGGGAGTCTGGCGGGGAAAGCCACCGAAAAAGTCACCTCTCTGATCGGCGAAGATGATGCCGACGAAATGGTCAGCATCCTGCAGAAGGAATTCGAGACTCTCGCCAATGACTATTTGCTGAATGCAAAGGAGGCCGAAAAATGCGTGGATCTATTGAGTGAAAAACTCGATGGAAAAACACTCAAGGATATGTACGCCAGCTCGAATCATTCCGCCTTTGCCAATAATCTGCTGACACCGATCATCGAGGACTGCACAAAAAAGCGTGCTTTCGTATCTATTCCAGATGAACAACGCATTTCCGCCAATGTGAAAGCAGTACTGGAAGCTCTCTCTGACACCGAGGATGGCGAGGCACCCGCCTCCGTGTGCGCGGCAGACATCACTGCTGCACCCTCGGCAAACACTTGAACGACAAGACAAAGGAAGGAGCCTTTCGGCTCCTTTCTTATTTCACCCCTCCATCATCCACCTTGCCACGCAATCACCTTTTCGCGGCAGATACTCGATCCGTTTCAGGGCACTGATGTAGTACTTCGGCAGGCGCAGGGTGCAGCTGAGGTAGCGTTTCAGTTCCTCCGGCATACCGAAGCGAGCGTATTTTCCCTTGCGTACCGCCTCCATGATTTGCCAGGGGATGCCGTTCTCGGCGCGGGCCTTGGGCGGCGTGTGCTGGCGGATCAGGTCATACACGTCCTCCCGGAAGGCGATCACGTCCAGAAAGTCGACGTCGCCCCGGTGAATGGCGATCTGCTCCGCCCGGCTCCACGCACCCTCCGCCAGCTGCAGGCCCATGGCCTTGATGTGGTGGCAGGTGGTCGTCAGCGGCGGAAGGCCCTCCAACGCCAGAGCATCATCCCGCAGCGCACCGATCTCAATGATCCCCTGCTGGCCGTCTGACTGGGTAAGCCGCAGTGCGGTCATCTCCTCATCGCTGTAGGGCTCCACCGTGAAAGTTCCGTTCTCACCTATGCACTGCCAGTAGTCCGGAATGAAGTCCGTCACCAGCTGCCGTATCTCGTCGGGGACGCGAAGGCTGATATCCGGCAATCGCATAGCCAGTGAGCGGCTGGGGAGCCGATGGCCGTCGCCCTCCATGCTGCCGCCGCAGGCCGGGCAAGTGATGTCCGGCATGTCCCAGCCATCCTCGTAATGGTCACAGTTGAAGGTGGTGTAGTGGCAGTTCGTGCAGCGGTAATGGGGCGGCAGGGGATTCACCGATGTAGCGCCCAGCAGACAGGCCAGCAGCGAGTCGTTGGTGCTGCCCAGCACCAGCACGTTCTCCGGGCCGAACTCCTGCCGCAGCGCCGCGACGCACCGCCACAGGGGCATCCATGTGCTGCGGCCCACCAGCCGCATTTCCTCCGCCAGACGTCCGTAGACCCGCTCAGACTTCCCCGCGCCGTAGTACTCCTCCACCAGCTTCACCAGCAATGTCTTTTGCATGATACGCCCTCCTTTGTTGTGGTAAGAAGGAGTATAGCAGAGGAGATGGACAGGGAGTGTCGCTGGCAGAAAAATATTAGATCATATTGTTTCGCAAAAAATCTTCGAGATACTGCCTGCTAATCCTCCATTCACGCCCTATCTTCATCGCCGGAATCAACTGTTGTGCAATTATTTTTCGCACTTGTTGCTTTATGGTCCTGAGCAGCGCAGCAGTCTCGGCCACGGTGAGAAGCTCAGTTACGCCCACGGGTCATCGTCCTTTCGCTCGACCAAGTTCTTTTCTGCCTTGTAGAGAAATTTGTTATTTCATTTTAAAATTACATAAAGCGAGCATACGGAATTCGCTTCACCTGGAAAAACAATTGCATTGACGATGCATTCATGCTAAAATAAAAGTGAAAACTGGTTTATATGTTATCGCAGGGAGGAAATCTGTATGTTTTTTGCACCATATGTGATTCGCGGCTCCAACGCGGAAAAAGTGCTGGTACAGATTCTTCCTGCATCCCCGGAGGATCTTGCCGCTACCAAAGGCACCCCTTCGTGGCAGACGGATTGGGAGTCTGAATATCTGAGCCAGCCTTCTGTTGATAAGTTCGCTTTGAAGTTGGAAAATGGCGAGTTGCTTGCGCTGGGTGCCTATCAAATTTCAGGGCGAAAAGCGTATGTCTACATTTTATATGTGGAAAGTGCGCCTCAAAGCAATCCAACGCTTACCACCTCCGCAAGACGGGAATACTATGGCATCGGCGAGGTGATGATCGCTTTCGGCATCAAATACTCGATAGATGCCGGTTGCCGCGGAGATGTAGTTTTTGATGCCAAGACCGACGAACTGGCACGGCACTACGCAAAGCTGATTCCCAGTGCAGCCAGCGGCGGGCCCAAACGCTTTATGCTGGCTGATGAAGACGCCTGGAAACTGTTTTCAAAATATTTAGATGAGGAGGATGCTTGAACATGTCACTCGAACGCAAGAAAATTGACGATCTGGCTGCACAGGCCGGAGGATACTTTTCGCTGCCGACTGAGGACAGCAAGGCTTATACTGATCTGCTCTTTGATATCTGTCGGCAGTTTGGCATCCGCTACTATACAGCGACAAAGAAGGAGCGCTATTTCGTAGAGGAAGTGACCCGTGTCACTTGGGCAAAACAACAGGAAGAAAAGGCTGGTATCCCTCAAAATATCCGGCCTGCATTCTCTGCTTAAACTACCTATTTTTTTGACTACTATTTGACTACTGCCGCTGTAAAACAGGTCTGACAGATAAGGAACGAAATGGTACAAAAAGCAATGGAAAACAGCCCCAAAACGTGGGCTTTGGAGTGCAATAATACGCTTCAATAAAGTCGCCGTCCCATTGGTAAGGATGAGGTCGGCGGTTCGAATCCGCCCAGCAGCTCCAGAACAACACCTGAAATCCAACGGTTTCAGGTGTTTTCTTTTGCTTTTTGCAACTTTTTGAACGAATACGGTTTTGCAAATTTTCGTTGACCACATAAAATACCACAGACAGAACGAAGCGGAGTTCCCGACATGGCATCGGGAACTCTGCGTTTCTTCTTTGCTTGCTTCATGCCGGGGCTTGGGGCTGCTGCCGCTGGGCGGCAATTTCTGCTTTCATTTGGACGATCAGTTCTGCCAGTTTCTGTTCGCATTCTTTCTCGCTGTGGGCGTAGACATTTCGTGCGAGGCGGCATCCATTGGGGAGCCGAGGGGAGTACCGTCCTTCCCACAGGTTTTCGTTGATCTGGCTGACGCAGCCGGTGCCGGGTTTACGGCGCTGACCTTTGTAGGGCCGGAAGGTGGATGGAGCCGGTTTCCTTGGCGCTGTGTCTATATCCTGGCTGATTTCTGATTTGGCGATCCCTCGGTCGATTTTTGCCGCTGCGGTTTTGCGCATCTCATCTGTGACATGAGCGTAAACATTCAGAGTTGTTGCGGTGGAGACATGACCGATAATGGTGGAGAGGGTTTTCACGTCCATGCCGTTTTCCAGCGCCAGTGTTGCGAAGGTGTGGCGAAGGTCATGGAAGCGGACACGCTTGCAGCCGGCCCGCTCCAGTATGGCGGTCAGCCGCTTGCGGACAGCAGCGGGATCTCTGGGCGAGTCATTGTTCAGCGGGGAGGGGAACATCCATGCAGAGTTTATTTCGGTTTTGTAGTTGCTCAGTACCATCAGAACAGGGGGCGGGAGGATGACGCTCCGGTTGGACGCCTTTGTTTTCGGCTCGGACACTGCCAATTCTCCCTTGACCCGGTGTACCTGCCGCTTTACCTGAAGTTCTCCGGTGTTGAAGTTTAGGTCATCCCATTGGAGGGCGCAGATCTCACCACGACGCAGGCCGGTGGACAGTTCCAGCAGGAGCAGTTCGAAACAGCCGTCCTCTTTGGCCTGGATAAGCAGCCGCTGGATCTCCTCCGGGGAGAGAATCTGCATTTCTCTGGCTTTTGCAGAGGGGAGGCGGCAGAAGTCGGAGGGATTTTTGGGGATGATTTTCTCAGAGACTGCCTTGCCCAGCGCCGCGTGGAAGGTGGTGTGGATGCCGCGGACAGTTTGGTCGGAAAGTCCTTCGCCGTACTGTTCCTGCCGAAGCAGACGGCCATTTTGTTTGAGCCCGGTGTAGAACTGCTGGATGTCGCCGGTGGTGAGTTTGTTCAGCGGAATAGGACCCAAGTTCGGGATGATGTGCTGATAGATCCGCCGTTCATAGGACATCTGGGTGTTGGGGCGAAGATTTGGCTTTTTGTAGGTCTGATACCAAAAGTCCAGCCATTGGGCGGCTGTCATGGTCTGCCGGGACGGTTGCGGCTCAGATCCTTTTTGCGCGGCAATCAAACTTTTGAGTTTTTTCTCACATTCGGCCTTTGTTTTTGCCAGCACATTTTTAGTTTTGGGCAGTCCGCTGTCATCGTAGCCGATGACCACTCGTCCCTCCCAGCGGCCATCGCTTCTCAGACGGACGGTGCCGCTGCCGTGTTTTCTCTGCTTTGCCAAGGATTCATCTCCTCTCCAAGGTAGTCGGTCAGAAAACCGCCCACGATCTCAGCGGCACGCTTCTGCATATCTCCAGTGGTGTGCGTATAGGTATCCAGTGTGAAGCTGGCCTTCGTGTGGCCCAGGATACCGGCCAGTGTCTTGGCATCCACACCGGAGGACAGGGCATGGGTGGCGAAGGTGTGGCGTAGATCGTGAAAGCGGATGTCCGGCAGTCCCGCCTCGGTCAGCAAGGTTTTGAGCTGCTGATAGGCTCGACCGGGATTTATCGGCAGTTCTGGGCGGAACGGGTCATAGAAGATCCATGGGGAGCAGATTTGGCACTGTCGTTTGCGGAGGATCTCTGCTGTACTGGGCGGCAGGACGATCTTCCGTGTTCCCGCATAGGTCTTGGTGTCGCCTGTGGTGAGCGGTTTGCCTTTCTCTTTATGGAGGGTGCGCCGCACATGGAGCGTTTCCTGCTTCGTATCGAAGTCCTCCCACCGCAGAGCGCAGATCTCGCCGCGGCGCAGACCGGTGGTCACCGCGGTGTAGAAGAAATCATGCCAGAACGCATCCTTTTCAATGACTCTCATAAAAGCATCCAGTTGTGCTCCGGTGAGGATCTTCATGGGTGTGCCGTCAAACTTGGGCGGGTCAACTTCTGCCGCTGGATTGTTGGGGATCAGATTCTGCTCCATAGCCGTTTTCAGAGCGTGGTGCAGGGTGGTGTGGATGCCGTGGACCGTTCTGGCGGAAAGGCCGGGGGATTGTCCATCTCTGGGATGTACCCGTCCGGTTTCCTGTAAGGTGCGGTAGAGCGACCGCAGGTCGGTGGCAGTGATTTTTGAGAGAGCTTTGTTTCCGAGATAGGGTTTGACATGGAGTTCCAGAGAGCGGCGATAGCCGTTCAGGGTGGTGGGACGAAGCGTAGCGGCCATGTATTCGTCCAGCCATTTGTCCAGCCAGACAGAGAGGGCCATATTGCTTTCTTCGGTCAGATCAACACCTTTATAGGCTTCGGTGAGCTGCCGCAGTTTGGCGGACAGTTCCTTTTGCGTGGGCGCGGAGATGTACCGGAAGATGGAGTCACCGTTGCCTTTGTGCCCCACCACGATACGGCCTTCCCAGCGGCCGTCCTCCCGCTTGCGCACCATGCCGTCACCGGACGGTCTTCGTTTTGCCATGGATTTTCACCTCCAATCGAATTTTGTTTTTGATCATGCGTCTGTATCGTCCTTATCATGGACCTGCGCTTTGCTGCAGGCCCGTTCCTCTTCCTCTCTGGCGAAGGAGTACACCGGTTCCTCTGCCAGTTCTCTGTGAATTCCGCAGGCGAGGCGGTAGCCACAGATGAAGCTGTGGAGGGTTGTGAGGCCCCGCAGGCTGTCCTCCATATCCACCAGCCGAAGCAGGAGTTTCCGGCCATCCTTCACCAGCCGGGAAGAGAGCTCTTTGTGAGTCCGGTCGACTTCATCGGACAGGTTCTGTATCGATCGGGGCTTGGTTTCGAACTGCCTTTGCAGTGCTTTCATGTAATCGTACATACTGTTTACCTCGCCTGCGGGAAGCGGTGCGGCTCTGGCACACACTGGTACAGGACCGCTCCGCAGTTACCGCAGATCAGGAATTTGATGCGGTTGCCCAGCAGACCGTTCCGCTTGAAGGTCACCAGCGCATCGCTCTGCCAGCCGACCCGGATATCTTTGCCGCCGCAGTACTGACACTGCCTGACCGGAAGTTGATTCATCATAGTCGCTTCCTCCGTTTCTGTATTTTTGCAAACACACAATACCGGAAGAGCAGATGAATAGCCAATGAAAGAAGTGTCTGCTGCGAAAATTCTACGAAACCAACAATGCGGACGATTTGGGTTTTGCTCTGAGAATATTCTTATTGACTTCAGCAGCCCAAAATATGACGGTGCCGCGCGGGTCTTACATAGACATGGTTGGCCCTTTGTACTCCTCGTACACATTGCCTTTCAGACCGTGGGCTTCACGCTTTTCCTGAAGCTGCTCCAACCGTTTGCGGTCGATTTGTATGCCGCCGGGGTTGGACTGCGGCAAGGAGTTCTCATAGAAGATACTGCCCATGTGGTGGAGCAGACGGGTGACGCCCAGGAGCACATTGGGAGGTCTGCCACTGTTCTGCTGTTGGAGAAGCGATTCGGCATAGGCATTACCCTGCACAGCGGATTTGGTTAACCAGTGGATGCCCATCGTTTTGTCGTACTCCACGCCCTGGCCCATGAGGTACAGCTTGCCCAGCATATACTGTGCATACTGATTTCTGTCCTGCGCCGCGCGGTCAAACCATTTTGCTGCTGTGGCGAGATTTTGCGCTACATTTTTTCCTCTGTAGTACTCCTTACCCAGACGGTAGGCGGCATAGCTGTTTCCACTTTGTGCAGCGGTTTTCAACCAGCGCATCCCTTGCTCAGGGTCACGCAACTCTACATCATTGGAGAGCAGCAATTTTCCGAGGGTGTACTGCGCATAGCTGTGTCCCTGCTCCGCCGCCTGCTGAAACCAGTACCGGGCATTAGTTGAGTTCGGTGTCAGCAGAGGACCATCCCGCCACAGCTTGCCCATGAGATACTGCGCGTGCTTGTCGCCGCTCCCGGCCAGTGCTTTCAGCTCAGAGACAGCGTCGCTGCGCTCCTCCAGAGTCAGGGTGTCATCACGGATGACGTCCCGCAGGTCCCAGTAGTCATAGGAGGCGTTGCGAAACTCCTCCGGTTCGCCCTCATGCTCCACGCCCTTGTCCTCAAAGAACAATTTGCACTGCCGGATATTTTCTGCTTCTTTTATCACAGCGTTTTTGATGGACCGGAATTCTTTCTGCTGTGACAGGGGCACACGCTTTAGTTCTTTGTCGTGGTAGTACGCATCCACCTTGCCCTGAAGGATCTGCCACTGCTCATAGCATTTGCGCACACTGGGAAGCCGCTCCATCTCATCCACGATCCTGTCCACCAGTTTCTTCTGCGGCTTCGGAAGATACCCGTAGGACTTCTTGCCCTTCACAGTTTCAAGCTGCAGAGCCAGTTCCAACATGAGCCACTCCGCATCTGGATGATTGCAGATGCCTTCCTTCATGGATCGCACCATTTCCAGCATCGCCTTCCGTGCTTCGCGCACCAGTTCATCACGGGACACCGACTTCTGCTCATAGAGATGGAGCATCTCGTTCTGGAAGATGTGGTTGGTGAGCGTGGATTTGATTTGGCGGATACCATCTTTGGAGAGATATGCTTGTCTTGGTTTTGCAGACCACGCCATCATATGCACGTGGGGATGTTCGCCCTCGTCATGGAAGGCGGCGTACCAACAGAAGTCGTTGGAGGGTATCTTCATCGCTGTGGCGATGTCGTTGCGGTGAGCGCGGAGCAGATCCCGCCATGCGGCGGCGTTGTCGAAGCCCAACCTTGCGGCATCTTTACGTTTGAGGGAGATGATGTGGGTCCAGACGTTTCCGGCGTAGTTCTTCAACTCGTTCATCGCTGCATCCAAATCGATCCCATCGCTGTCTCCGAACAGACCGTGTTCACCCAGTCGTTCCGCGCGGGGACGGGTGGCGATGTACTTCATGTACCGTTCCGACTGCATCACCGAATCCCAATTGGATTCGAGAGCCAGCGTGATGAACGCAGAGGCGTTGGCCTTGGTGGGCTTGTCCATGTAGTCGCCGTACTCATACAATTCTTTGACCTCTGGGAAATCCTTCACCAGTTTTGTGATGAGCTGCTCTTGCTTTCGTGTGGGTGGACGGTCATCCGGAATGATTTCAACCCGCTCACGGGTAGCGATGTACTTGAGGTAACCGGACGCACCGCCAGTACTCTTGATGTAGGGACTCTTGAGGATCAGTCTTGCCATTCGTCATCATCCCAGTCCGTAGTTTCATCCCACAGCTGCGCACGCTTTTCCAGAGAGACGCGGCCATTGGTGGACTTCACATTTTTCACGCTCTGCGCACGGCGGCGTTTTAGATCGTCACGGTCGATCTGCATGGTATCCGCAATGATACCCATCAGCATGTCCAGTTCCACCGCATGGTTGAAGGACAGCGAGGAGAGATTTTTCTCCAGGATTTTAAGCCGTCCGTCCATAGCGGATGAGATTGCTCTGGGGAGCATGTCATTGCGGTTGGCGGCGAGCCAGTCCGCGTAGAAGCTGACGGCCTTGTCGATGAACTCATTCATACTGCGGCAGTTATCCGCTTCGTACCACTGCTCAATCTTCTGCCTGGTTTCCGGCTCCGGCCGGTAGGTCAGGCGGTCTTTGTTTTCGCTCACAAATATCACTCCAATCTTCGTTAATGTCATATTAGATGCCGCTGGAAAGCCTGTGACCATCGGCGGTTTGGGGAAAGCAGACGCCAATCGTGAACAAATGCTCTGAAACAGACGCCAGAACACATGCACCTAAGAGGTGTCGCAAAACCCCCGTAAACTGCCCGCACTGCGGGCAGTTGTGGTTGCCCATAACGCCGGAAGTGGCGCCAGGGCTTTATCCCGCTTTTCCTTTCGTCCTCGCAACCTCGTCCAAAAGGGGGCAAAACCGTCCCAACCCCCTCGTTGGGGCTGGGACTCCACCCAGCCCCGAAGGGGCGCACACAGCGGCACACAGGGGCAAACACGGGGTGCTCATGCGCTTTGCCCATCGCCCGCCGGGATGAACTCGATGCCCAGTTTCTCAGCTTTCGCCTTCGCTTTCTGCTGCATAGTAGCGAGCTCTGCTTTTTCAAATTGCCGGTCGTAGTATGCCTGCGTGATCTCATGCATTGAGACGAGGGTGTAGAGCAGGTTGCCGTTTTTCTTGATGCCGTTTTTTGTGATGATTTTAGTATGCTCCGTGATGATGAGACCACGTTCCTCCAGCAGACGCACATACTTGGCAACGGTGTTACGGGAAAGGTGTAGTCTCTTGGCGATGGTCGCCTCGCTCGGATGACACTGATCTGTCTTCCTGTCCACGCTGCGCAGCAGATAGAGGTACACTGCTACCGCACTGGCAGGCAGATCCATGTCCAGCAGGATGTTCGGAACCGGGAAGCAGTTTTTCACATGTTCCCAGCCAACAGGAGGTTTTGTTTTTCTCATGCGCGCGCACCGCCCTTCGTGTGCTCCTCCACCCACTGGATGAACTTTTCTTTCGGAACCACCATGCG
>ERZ836877.792-NODE-792-length-51998-cov-15.374545_pt1 | contig 51998 bp, 50 predicted proteins | sample MGYA00519469_ERZ836877 | MGnify/ENA primary metagenome ERZ836877 (study PRJEB31850, sample SAMEA3708809) | human gut metagenome | biome: human gut; feature: human-associated habitat; material: faeces | place: China | collected 2014 ...
TGCATAAGGTCGAACATTCTTGAGAATAAAGTGTAAACCAATATTGACAATATCAATGAGATAAGGTCCGAATTGGAAAGAACAAGAAAACAGATTATTTCGATACAAATAAAGAAATAAATAGTTCTATTGCAGCAAAATTATTGAAAGTGGAAATAAAGAAGTCGGAAAAGGATAAAAGATGAAAGTAAAATTAGAAGACATAATCGAGGCAATGGAATTTGCCAATATGGAAACAGAATATTATTATGATACCCACAATGAAAAAGTTCTGATGTTGTTTGATGAAATGGTGGATGGTGAGGACAATCCGCAGCTCTTTGAAGATATTAAAGAGGGATTTGTTGAGGATTATATACCGTTACCGGGACAATACGATATCAACGAGTATCGAATAATGGAAGAGTTCATATACGAGCTTCCGGCGGGAAAGAATCAGGATGTGTTGGCAGGGGAAATCCAGGGTAGAGGTGCTTTTAGAAGATTTAAGGATAAATTGTATGACTTAAATCTGGAGAAACAGTGGTACCAATATCGTGAAGAAGCTTATGAAAAAATAGCAAGGCAATGGTCTGAAAGACATAAGATTGATATTGTTGAATGAAAGAAAGAGGTGTTGCTATGATACCCACAGAAGATATTATGCCAACAGTGAAAAATACGATTACTGCATCAATTAAATGTAACACCCATCGGGGATACATTGGTTGGAGCAGTTGCGATAATATTTGTATGGATATGCATGACTGTCTTGATATGTGTGCTGAGACTTTAGCAATAAGTGGTTATATGGTTGCACTTGAGTCGGCTACATATATTTTGGTATCTGGTGTTAAGTTAGCATCTCATGCAGATAGTAGTTCGGGAATGCTTACAGACGTTATCATGTGTACATACGAATTAATAGAAAAATGCGCAAAAGAAGTCGAAAAACAGGATAAACAGATGCGAGATCAAGCACTTGCATTGATTATAAAAGAGGCAAAAAAGAGTGTTTTTGATGGTTGGACTGACTGGCGTTATGATTTGTTGAAATGTGGGATTTGCCTATGCGACGAAAAGAGTGCAAAGAAGCTTGAAAAGGTTTTGGATACCCTTTTGGAAATTTCACGGGAGGATTATTACCCGGAATATACGAAAAAAGAAGATTTGATTGTAAGATACCTTTTACATAGACATTTATATGGCAAAAAGAATACGCAGAAGGAACTATATCAGAATATTGCAATAAATGAACTCCGTATTATTGCTATCAAGGATGCTATGGAAGATAAGAATTATGATGAAGCAGAGAAACTTTGTTTAGAGAAAGCAAACGCAGAAGAGACATGGCATTATCATAGTAGCGATCCGAAAGATTGGAATAACGTGCTATATGACATATACAAGACAGCAAACAACACGGAAAAGCAAATCGCACAGGCAAAAAAACTGCTATTAATGGGAAATGAGAAGTTCTGGGATGTTTTGAAACAGATTTATAAAGAGCACGGTGCATGGAATGAGAATTACGAAAGCTTATTAGATGAATTAAAGAATAGCAAGCGAACTGTTTGCTATCGTACTGTTCTTATTTCTGAAAATGAAAAGAAGAGATTGCTTGATGATGTAATGGAGAATCCGTATGATTTGTTTTATTATGGAAAATATTTGGTAAAGGATTATCCGGAGCAGGTATATGAGTTATGTTATAAGGAAATAAGTGAGAGTTGTGCTCTGGCAAAGGATAGACGAGAATATAAAAAGATAACAAAGAATATTGCACAGCTTATAAAATGGAAGGGTAATGATACTGCTAAATCTTTAATTGAGGAATTGATGCAGAGATATCCAAGAAAACCAGCATTGTTGGATGAATTGGAGAAGGTGGAGAAGAAATTGTAATTCAAATAAAATACTGGGATTTTAACATAGTCTCACCAGTCTCAAAATATTCTTGAGACTGGTGAGACGTAGATGAGACTAACCCCAATAAAATGCTCTTTTAATTTTGGGAAAATCAATTAAACTCATTCATAGCATCCACATATTCCTGTAATCCATTAGGTTTGCAAGCCAATTCAGCATAAAGCAGAGGGCTTTCCTGTGCCAGCCGATATAGATATGCAATATCACCCGGTGTATCAAGCAAGACAGATGAATTACATTTTTTGCAACTGATAGTAAGAGGCGTGCCCGTATATGTATTATTGAGGGCATTAACAATAACGGAATTTGTATCAGGTTCATACATACCAAACAGGTAACAAGGCTTATTTTGTTTCATGGTGTTCTCCTTCCCACAGATACTTAGCACCATCAAGCAGATCAATGATGGCTGTAAGCATATTGTTATAGTCGGTCTGTAGTTCCTTTATTTCATTGCTTGTAGGGAGATTGTTTAAAGTTTGGTGCTCACAGCATTCAATAAATGCTTTCTGCATTTCAAGTAATTGCAGATATAGTGCATTAACAGTCTGTACAAGAGGATATATGGTTTCTTTCTTACCGACAACGCAGATGCGGTTATAGATGCAGGAACGGACAAAGTAATCCTTCTTCATCATGCCGCTGGCAAGGATACGTGCTTCGATTTGTTTACGTTCAGCATCGCTGATTCTAAAACTTATAGTTAGGGGCAGATTCTTTTTGGTATTGGGATGTTGGCGCATTTGTATTTGCAGGCGATGAAACTACTATATCGGTATCAGACAAAGCCAAATTGTAATGAATTTGGTGAGGAAGCAATGCGCAGATGGTGGCGTGATAAGGACTTTTCAGATGTATTAAATGAACAGATCATTACAGCTGAAAAAGATATACAGACTATTATTAAGGAAATCTGTGACAGTGTTTAGTGAGGAGCGCATATGGCAAAATCAAAGCAGCAGGAATTCAAATCATTAGCAAGATATATCATTGACAAAACGGATACCAATACATATCGCGCAGGTAACCTTGTTGGATGGAAACATTTGAATGTGTCAACGGAGTTAAGGGAATCTGTCGGAGGACGAAACAGACTGTTGGAGCAGGCGCACTTTTTGGAGGAGAGTACTGAGGCTGGCAGGAGCGGTAAATTAAAGATTGACTGGTGTCAGGTAAAAAGTGATATTAAGACAATTCATTATGAAATTAGCAGCATTCCTGAATTATGTAAACTTGAAAGGGTAGAAGATACAAGGCAGCATCAGTTGGAATTGATAGCTATAGTTGAACATTGGAGGGCTGATATTCAAGAGTATCCGTGGCTTTGCAGATATTATGATGATATTCTGAACAAATTGTTGAAAGGAAGTCGTTTTCGGGATGAAGAAGATGAACGCTATTTCCGGTGTATTAATGAAATCGCTAAAATTAAAGAGCCTATTTGGGAGCGGGTATTCAGTGCGAGAGTTCTCCGTGATTCTAAAGTACACTGCACTTATGGAACAGTAATCAATACACGAACATTGGAACATTCCAGACCGTTTGCAATATCCGGTTGTAGAAGAATTATGACCATTGAGAATAAGGCAAATTACGAGAGTATGCCATATGAGGAAGATGTGCTTTATATTTTTTGCCACGGTTATCTGACTCCCAAAGAAGTAAGGTTCCTAAAGCAATTGTGCATGATTGTTCCAAAGGACTGTGAATTTTATCATTGGGGAGATATGGATTTTGGCGGGATCAGTATTTTTCAGTTTATAAAGGAAAAGGTATTTCCAGACCTTAAACCATACAGAATGGATATAAAAGATTTTGAGGAAGCCTTGGCAAATGGAGCAGGAATACCAATGAAGGATTCTACAAGAGAAAAACTTGAGAGAAAAGAAGCAGGGTTGCTGACGGGATTGAAAGCTGAGATTCTTAGGACTGGTATGACAATTGAGCAGGAGAGGCTGTTATAGATATGCCTGAGTTATCCGATATTTAATATGGAAAGAAGTGCAATAAACATAAAACAATCAGAACGGAAGGGGATACATATGGAAATCACTAACAATGTAAAATACGTAGGTGTAAACGATCATCAGGTGGATTTATTCGAGGGTCAGTATCAGGTTCCGAATGGAATGGCATACAATTCCTACATAATTCTGGATGAGAAAATAGCAGTCATGGATACTGTGGATGGCGTTTTTGAGGAAGAATGGCTGCAGAATGTGGAGCAGGTGCTTGCAGGAAGAACGCCGGATTACTTGGTAATTCAGCATATGGAGCCAGACCATTCAGCAAGCATTCCTGCTTTTTTGCAGAGATATCCTGAGACGGTAGTTGTTTCGACTGCAATGGGCTTTAAGTATATGGAGCAGTTTTTCCCGGAGATAGAAATTGCCTCTGAGAAGAGAAGCGTGGCTGCCAATGGAGGAACACTGGAGCTTGGAAGTCATACGTTACATTTTGTATATGCACCTATGGTACACTGGCCGGAGGTTATGATGACATATGAAGCGTCAGAGAAGATTCTTTTTGCAGCAGATGGCTTTGGTAAATTCGGTGCGCTGGATGTTGAGGAAGACTGGGTGGATGAAGCCAGACGTTATTATATCGGCATCGTTGGTAAGTATGGAGCGCAGGTGCAGGCTGTTCTGAAAAAGGCGTCAACACTGGATATTCAGACGATTTGTTCTCTTCATGGTCCTGTATTAAAGGACAATCTTGGATTCTATCTGGAGAAATACGATAAATGGTCGTCTTATCAGCCCGAAGAGTCAGGTGTTGTGATTGCTTATGCGTCTGTCTATGGCAATACGAAAAAGGCAGCACAATATCTGGCAGATAAATTATCCAAGAGTGGTCAAAAGACAGTATTGTATGATCTGGCAAGATGTGGTAAAGCTGCTGCGATTGCAGATGCTTTCCGTTATGATAAGCTGGTACTGGCAGGAATCACATATAATGGAGATTTATTCCCATGTATGCGGGCTTACATTGAGGGGCTGACAGAGCGTAGTTATCAGAACCGCAGGGTGGCAGTGATAGAGAATGGAACCTGGGCGCCCATGGCAGCCAAATTAATCAGGGGAATGTTTGAAAAGAGTAAGGATATTGCTTTCACAGATACGAATATAACGATCAAATCAGCAATGAATGCACAGAACAGGGCAGAGCTGGATAAGCTGGCAGCAGAGTTGGGATAACTGGCAATTGACAGGGCAGACTGTAGCGTAGTACAATGTTTGTAAGGGGTAAGGGACACTGAGAAGGTGTCCCTTTTTGCTTTTTTGCAGGAGGTAGAATATGAATAGTAAGAGAAAGAATCGTTTGGTAACTTTGTTGACCATCATGGCAGTTGCTGTCTGCTCTGTTTTTGGAAGTCCTATTCAGGCTAAGGCTGCCGCGAGTGATATTGCTGTATTAGATCAGCTGTCTGCGCAGGCACAGTATCCTGTTGTCATGAATCTGGGAGCCTATGATGAAGCAACAGGCGGTGTGTTGAATGCGCTGGCTACACAGGCTTTTGCCTCATGGGCATCGGACAACTATATTAATTACGAATACATTTCAATAGATGAAATGTATATAGCGCCTTTTAGCAGCACATTGGCATATGCGGAAATGACAGCACCTTTCACATCATTGTTGACAGAAGTGGTAGCAAGTGAAGATGGGGATACATTGATTGCTGCAATGCAGTATGCACTGATGATCCATTATAGTTATATTTCCAGTGCGAACGAGGCAGTCAGCAAGATTGTGTATGGTTTTCTGTCAGCATCGGACGGAACCTATATAGGGTTTGCAGGAACAGATGAAGATACGACGAATATGGCATATCTGGCTATGTACAGTCTGTTCTATTCGGGACAGCCGATCCTTTATTCTACTGATATTTCTCTGGATGACGGGTTGGATGTCATAAGTGAAGATACTTCATCGAGACAGGCAGATACAAGCGCACAGGCTTCCAATAACAGCAGCAGTACAGCTATGTGCTGGCTGTCGGCTACAGGTTCCAAGTATCACAGTATTAATAACTGTGGCAGAATGAATCCGAATAATGCAAGACAGGTGACGATTGCAGAAGCAGAGCGTCAGGGATACGGAAGATGTAAGAAATGCTGGTAGACATATGCTAAAAACAGAACCGCATTGTCAGTGATATACTGCAATGCGGTCTTTTTGCTATGAACTATATTGTTCCATCTTTTTGCGCCTGATCTACTTCAATGGCAAGTTTCTTGACCTGACCGGAGAGCATAAGCAGGGCAATCAGGTTGGGAACAGCCATCAAGCCATTGAAGGTGTCTGCAATATCCCACAGGAGTCCGAGATTGATTGTAGCACCTACTATGGATACAAAGGAATAGATTACAAGGAATGGTCTGACTAATTTCTCACCGCCCAGAAATTCAATACAACGGGAGCCGTATAAGCCCCAGCCAATAATCGTACTGAAAGCAAAGCAGCACATGGCGACAGCGGTAAAGATAGATACCCAGCTTCCATAAGTAGAAGTAAAGCCGGAGATGGTCAGTTCAGCACCGGCAGCCTGTCCGTAAGTAATACCTGGTGCAGCCAGAAGAATGACCAGACCGGTCAAAGTACAGATGATAATAGTATCCATGAATACTTCAAAGATACCGAACATTCCCTGATGTACAGCGTTATCAGTATCCGCACATGCATGGGCAATGGAGCCTGTACCGAGTCCGGCTTCATTGGAGAAGATACCGCGGGAGACACCCTTCTTCATACTCAGGAACATGGAACCGATCACGCCGCCGGTGGCTGCTCTTGGGGAGAAGGCACCGCTGAATATTTCACCGAATACAGCGGGTACATGTTCAATGTTCATGATAATAACGCCCAGAGCCAGAATTACATATAATACCGCCATGAAAGGAACCAGTTTCTCTGTGACCTGACCGATTCGTTTGATGCCACCTAACAGTACCATTGCTACAAGCGCGGCAATAAAGATGCCGAAGATCAGGTTTGCTTTGTCATTGGTTCCATCAATGATATGGAAGCTCATCAGGGCAGAATTGATGGAAGCAACGATGGTGTTTACCTGTGTGGCGTTGCCTGTACCGAATACAGTCAGCACACCGAATACTGCATAGAGAACCGCCAGAAAATACCACTTTTTAGATAGTCCGTTTTTGATGTAGTACATGGGACCGCCTACATACTCTCCATTGGAGTTCTTCTCGCGGAAATGGATTGCCAGTGTGACTTCTGAGAATTTCGTACACATGCCAAGGAATGCGGAGCACCACATCCAGAAGATTGCACCCGGTCCACCAAGGGCAATCGCACCGGCAACACCTGCGATATTACCGGTTCCTACTGTTCCGGCAAGGGCAGTACAGACCGCCTGAAAAGGACTCATGGAGCCGTCTTTTGCCTGCGTTTTATCAAAAATTTTGCCAACTGTATTTTTCATGGCGACGCCAAATTTGCGAATCTGAATGAATCTTGTGCGGACAGACAAGAGAAGACCTACGCCGATAATACATATCATAGCGGGGGCACCCCAGATGAAGCCGTTGACCACTTGGTTGATGCTTGCGATTTTTTCTGCCATTTTTACCGTACCTTTCTGCTGGCTGTTTTGCATACAGTACTTTATCTCATTGCAATGCTAAAGTTTATTGCTCTTATTATGACATGAAATACAGGAATATTACAAGTACTAAAAAGAAACACTATAGGAATTTTGTTTAAAATCCGTTATAGTAATGGTGTGTGAAAATTACTGGAAAGGCAGGTAATGAGTATGGATAAGAACAGAGATTTAAACTGGGCAGTGCTTGGAACCGGCGTGATTGCCAATGAAATGGCACAGGCACTTGTTAAAATGAATAAAAGGCTGTATGCAGTAGCCAATCGTACACATCAAAAGGCTTTGGATTTTGCCGAAAGATATGGTGTGCAGAAGGTATATGATCAGATTGATGAGGTATTTGAAGATGAGGCGGTAGATATTATTTATATTACAAGCCCGCATAATACCCATTATGAATTTATGAAAAAGGCTCTGGAGCATGGCAAGCATATCCTGGTGGAAAAATCCATTACACTAAACAGCAGGGAGCTGGATGAGATGATAGCACTTGCCGCAGAGAAGAAGCTGGTCCTTGCTGAAGCCATGACTATATGGCATATGCCAATTTATAAAAAGCTCTGGGAGATCGTACAGAGTGGGCAATTAGGTAAAGTGCAGATCATAACCATGAATTTTGGCAGCTTTAAGGAATATAATATGTCGAACCGTTTCTTTAATATGAATCTGGCAGGAGGAGCCATGCTTGATATCGGGGTGTATGCCCTTTCTATCGTCAGAAGCTTCATGGAAGAGAAGCCGGAAGATATTGTCAGTCAGTGGAAAGCATCTCCTACAGGTTCTGACGAGCAGGCGACCATCCTGTTAAAGAATAAACAGGAACAGATGGCAACGGTTGCCCTTTCCATGCATTCCAAACAGCCAAAGAGAGCAATGATAAGCTGTGAGAAGGGCTATATCGAGATCATGGAATATCCAAGAGCTGATAAGGCAGTGATCGTAGATGCTGAGAGTGGAGAAAGAACCGAGATAGAGAGCGGTGAGACCGCCAATGCCCTTTATTATGAAATGATGGACATGGAGCAGGCGGTAAGAAGCGGGGATGCTTCCAATATGCAGCTACAGTATTCCAAAGATGTTATGGATATTATGACAAAGCTTCGCAAGGACTGGGGCATGAAATACCCTGGAGAACAATGGTAAAAAAATTTTATAAATCTATTTTACCATGTGGTGCTTCTTATGCTACAATATAACGTAGAATTTTAACCAATATAGTAGTGGTAAGTGAGAGGAAACACACATGAGAATAGGTTTTGATAATGACAAGTATCTGAAGATTCAGTCAGAGCATATTAAGGAGCGGATCAGTCAGTTTGGTGATAAGTTATATCTGGAATTTGGTGGTAAACTGTTTGATGATTACCATGCATCCAGAGTTTTGCCGGGATTTCAGCCGGACAGTAAATTACAGATGCTGATGCAGCTTTCTGATGTAGCAGAGATTGTCATTGTAATCAGTGCGGCAGATATTGAAAAGAACAAAGTCAGGGGAGACCTTGGCATCACATATGATGTGGATGTATTGCGTCTGATCAGTGAGTTTGAGAAGAAAGGACTCTATGTAGGCAGCGTTGTCATCACACAGTTTGCAGGACAGAGTGGTGCAGTCCAGTTCAGGGAAAGACTGGAGAAGAAGAATATTAAGGTATATCAGCATTATATTATTGAGGGATATCCTTCCAATATTCCATTGATCGTAAGTGAGAGCGGCTTTGGCAAGAATGATTATATTGAGACGACCAGGCCATTGGTAGTCATTACGGCACCGGGACCGGGCAGCGGTAAGATGGCGACCTGTCTGTCACAGTTATATCATGAGAATCTGCGAGGTATTAAGGCTGGATATGCGAAGTTCGAGACATTCCCTATCTGGAATATTCCTCTGAAACATCCTGTAAATCTGGCTTATGAAGCAGCAACAGCAGATCTGAATGATATCAATATGATCGACCCGTTCCATTTGGAAGCCTATGGTGAGACTACTGTTAATTATAACAGAGATATCGAGATTTACCCTGTGTTAAATGCCATCTTTGAAGGCATCTATGGTGAGAATACATACTACAAATCACCAACTGACATGGGTGTCAATATGGCTGGTAACTGTATCATTGATGATGAGGCGTGCTGCGAAGCATCCAAGATGGAGATTATCCGCAGATATTATACGGCAATCAATAAAGTAGCCAAGGAGGAGGCTTCCGAGAACGAGGTCTATAAGATAGAGCTCCTCATGAAACAGGCAAAGATCACGACAGATGATCGTAAGGTTACAGTAGCTGCGAAAAAAAGGGCAGAAGAGCTTGGTGTGGCATGTGCAGCCATTGAACTGGAAGACGGTACAATCATCACGTCTAAGACAACGGATTTTCTGGGAGCATCAGCAGCACTTCTGTTGAATGCATTAAAATATCTGGCTGGAATCGAGCATGATGAGAAGCTGATCAAGCCGGAAGCAATTGAACCGATTCAGGCGCTGAAGGTTAATTTCCTGGGGGGTAAGAACCCAAGACTGCATAGTGATGAGGTATTGATCGCACTGGCACTTACTTCTGTCAGCAGCGGGAATGCCAAACGTGCTATGGAACAGATTCCAAAGCTGAGGGGGTGTCAGGTGCACACTTCTGTTATGCTTTCAGAAGCTGATTCCAAGACCTTTAAGAGATTGGGAGTAGATCTGACGTGTGAACCGGTAAGAAGTGGATTAAAATTATATTAAGGGAGGAATAAACAATGGCTTGTACAACGATTTTGGTTGGTAAGAAGGCGTCCTATGACGGTTCTACCATGATTGCACGTAATGATGATTCAGCATCAGGACATTTTACAGCGAAGAAGGTGGTTGTCGTGCAGCCACAGGAGCAGCCCATCAAATACAGATCAGAGCTTTCTCATGTAGAGATTGAGCTGCCATCAGATCCTATGAAATATACATGTGTACCCAATGCCGTGAAAGGTGAGGGGGTATGGGCTGCAAGCGGCGTAAACGCAGCCAATGTTGCCATGACAGCAACAGAAACCATTACTTCTAATCCACGAGTGCTGGGCGCAGACCCGTTAGTGGTATATCAGCCTGCAGCAGATGGCAAAGAGGAAGTTGCAGGAGGAATTGGTGAGGAAGATATCGTATACATCGTACTTCCTTATATTCACAGTGCCAGAGAAGGTGTGAAGAGACTGGGAAGCCTTCTGGAGCAGTATGGTACATATGAAATGAATGGTATTGCTTTTCAGGATGCAGATGAGATCTGGTGGCTGGAGACAATAGGTGGTCATCACTGGATCGCCAGAAGAGTACCGGATGATGTCTATGTGGTTATGCCAAACCAGCTTGGAATTGATGCCTTTGATCTGGAGGATGCACTTACTACACAGAAGGACTATATGTGTTCTGCCGATATGAAGGAATTTATTGCAAAGAACCATCTGGATCTGTCAATGGATGGTAAACTGAATCCAAGAGATGCATTTGGCAGTCATGATGATTCAGATCATGTATACAATACACCCCGCGCATGGTTCATGCTGCGGTATCTGAACCCTCATACGAAGAAATGGGATGGACCTGTATCCGAGTATACACCTTATTCTGATGATCTTCCGTGGTGCATGACACCTGAGAAAAAGATTACGGTAGAGGATGTAAAATATGTATTGTCTTCCCATTACCAAGGAACACCCTACGATCCCTATGCGCCATATGGTGATAAGTCCATGAGTGGAGCTTTCCGCTCTATTGGTATTAACCGAAATGATTTCGTGGCAGTGATCCAGATCAGACCGGATCAGCCCAAGGACAGCAGCATCATTGAATGGGTGGCTTTTGCCTCCAATGCCTTCAATGTACTGGTTCCCTTCTATGCAGATGTGAATGAGATACCAGAATATCTTGGCAATACCACAGGAGAGGTATCTACGGATAATTTCTACTGGTCAAGCAGACTGATTGCGGCAATGGCAGATGCTTCCTACAGAAAATCCATCTTCCATATTGAGCGTTATCAGGAGCATGTGATGTCCAGGGCACATGAGCTGATCGCAAGGTGTGATGCAGCCCTTGAACAAGAGACAGATACAGCTAAGAGACTTGCGCTGAAGCAGGAGACGAACCAGGCGCTGGCTGATATGCTTAAAGCCGAGACTGCGTCTACATTGGATAAAGTATTATATGAATTAAGTAATTTGATGAAGAATGCATATTCCAGATCAGATGCCTAGTATAGCGTTTTTAAATTAACTAAACCATATTACTTGCCTATTTTCCCGATAGCACATGCCAAAAATCCTCAGCGTAGCCCGCTACGCCTACGTTTTTTGACATGCACTTTCTGAAAAATATTCTGCGTAAATGGTTCAGTTATTTAGAAAACGCTATACTAGGAAATTTACGGTGGGACTATAGTTCCACCGTTTTCTTATACTTGAAAATCCACTAAAATGTATAAGAAAATCCAATATAATGCATTTTAGTGAAATTTTTTGTATAAATATACTTGATTTTAGCGCATTGATGTGGTAGCATATTAATCAGCGCAAGGGAGCGGTATACACGAATACAGTTTCAGTGCGCTCATTTTATAAACACCCATAATTGCGGGGGTGGGAGGTCTGAACAGTTCAGACACAGAATAACTCTAAGGAGGAAATGTTATGAAAAAGATGAAAGCTACATTAGCGATCGCAATGGCTTCCGTTCTGACGATTGGTCTCGTTGGATGCGGCAGCAGTTCAGCACCGGCTGCTACAGAGCAGACAAGTGCTGCAGCAGGTACAGACACTACAGCTTCAGCTGATACAACAGCAGCAACAGCAAGCGGTTCTGACCTGAACATTATGTTAGAGACACCTGTTGAGTCACTTGACCCACAGCAGGCAACAGATGGTACTTCATTTGAAGTTATCGCAGACTATACAGATGGTCTGATGCAGATGGATGCAGACGGACAGGCAGTACCTGCCCTTGCAGAATCTTATGACCTTTCTGATGACGGACTTACCTATACATTCCATATTCGTGATGATGCGAACTGGAGCAACGGTACTCCTGTTACTGCAACAGATTTCGTATTTGCATGGCAGAGAGCAGCAGATCCTGAAGTTGCTTCCGAATATTCCTATATGTTAAGTGATATCGGTCAGATCAAGAATGCTGCAGATATTATCGCAGGCAACAAAGATAAGAGCGAACTTGGTGTTACAGCAGTAGATGATAAGACATTACAGGTAGAATTAAATGTTCCTGTCAGCTACTTCCTGTCACTGATGTATTTCCCTACATTCTATCCTGTAAATGAAGAGTTCTTTACTTCATGCGGAGATACATTTGCAACAAGCCCTGAGACAGTACTTTCCAATGGTGCATTCGTACTTGACTCTTATGAGCCGGCTGCAACAGCTTTCCACTTAACTAAGAATGCTGATTACTACAATGCAGACAGCGTACAGCTTGGTGGCTTAAATTATCAGGTAATCCAGGATTCACAGCAGGCATTGATGAGCTACCAGACAGGAGCTTTGGATACTACTCTTGTAAACGGTGAACAGGTTGACCAGGTTAAGGATGATCCTGAATTCCAGGCAATTGGTGCAGGTTACTTATGGTATGTATCACCTAACATCAAGAATGTTCCTGAACTTGCCAACTTAAATATCCGTATGGCACTGACAATGGCTATCAATCGTGAAGCTATCACAACAGATGTATTAAAGGATGGTTCCACACCTACATATACAGCAGTTCCCATTGAATTTGCAGCAGGTCCTGACGGATCTGACTTCTCCGGAGATCAGTCCAAGTTCTCTGATGTATGCGCATTTGATGCAGATAAGGCAGCAGAGTACTGGCAGGCAGGTCTGGATGAACTTGGTGTAACAGAGCTTGCACTTGACATGGTTGTAGATGCTGATGATGCACCTCAGAAGGTCGCTCAGGTATTAAAGGAGCAGTGGGAGACAACTCTTCCGGGACTTACAGTTACTCTGACAATTGAGCCTAAGAAACAGAGAGTACAGGATATGCAGGATGGTAACTTCCAGTTAGGACTTACACGTTGGGGACCTGACTACGCTGATCCTATGACTTACCTTGGAATGTGGGTAACAGATAATTCTAACAACTATGGTTTCTGGAGCAATGCAGAATATGATGCTATCATTGATGAGTGTACAACTGGTGATCTGTGTACAGATGCAGAAGGACGCTGGGCTAGACTTTACGATGCTGAGGAGATCGTAATGGACGAAGCAGTTATCTTCCCTCTCTACACACAGTGTAATGCAGAAATGATGTCTTCTAAGGTTACAGGCGTTGAGTTCCACCCGGTTGCTTTGAACCGTGTATATAAGAATGCGGTAAAGGCAGAATAATAGAAATTTGTTAATTGGAACCGCACTAAGGAAGTCTATACCTTGGTGCGGTTTTTGTGCCTGATAAGGCTTAAAAGAGTTTGAACACAGACGGGGAGGCAGAAGGTGAAGAAATATACGATAAAGCGAGTGATTACTTCGCTCTTTACACTTTTGGCGATTTTATTGGTTTTGTTTATACTGATGCAGCTTATGCCGGGTTCTCCATTTAATGATGAGAAATTAAATGCAGACCAGAAGGCAGCCCTTTATGCAAAATATGGTCTGGACCAGCCAATTATCGTACAGTTTTTTAAATATGTAGGCAATATGTTAAAGGGTGATCTGGGCGTTAGTTATAACATTTCCAAGAATACCCCGATTTCACAGTTGATTCAGAGCAGATTACCGATCTCTATCAGAATCGGTGGATTTGCAGTTACAGTAGGTGCAGTGGTAGGATTGATCCTTGGACTGATCGCAGCTCTCAAGCATGATACGATATGGGATACTCTGGCAACGATTATCTCCGTTATTGGTGTATCTGTTCCATCCTATGTATTTGCGCTGGCACTGAGTTATAATTTTGGATTTAAGCTTGGCTGGTTTCCTATGTTATTCTCCCAGCAGGATATCTTTGGTTCCAGTGTATTGCCCAGTATTTCATTGTCCATGTTTACCATGGCATCCATTGCCCGATTTACGAGGAGTGAGATGCTTGAAGTATTGGGAAGCGAATATATGTTATTGGCAGAGAGTAAGGGTATCTCAGGTTCTGCATTGATATTACGTCATGCATTGCGAAATGCGCTGATTCCTATTATCACAGTACTTGCACCGTTGATTGTAGATCTGATGACAGGTTCTCTGGTAGTAGAGAAGATCTTTGCAATTCCCGGCGTAGGAAGTCTGCTTGTAACAGCAATTCAGTCCAATGATTATAACGTAGTTATTGCATTGAGTTTTATTTATTCTGCAATGTATATCGGTATCATGCTGGTAGTGGATATTCTCTACGGTATCATTGATCCGAGAATCCGACTTGCAGGGAAAGGGGAATGATGATGAGCGAGATAAACACACCCTATGTACCTGTAGATGCGGATTTTGTATTAAAAGACAATGCGGGTGAAATTACAATTGATGAGAACTATGCCGCACAGAACTTCTGGAAAGACGTATTGATCCGTTATTTCCGTAAAGTAAGTGCAGTTATTGGTCTTGTACTGATTATATTGATTACCTTATTTGCAGCAATCGGACCGGGTATGAATGAGTATACATATTCAGGACAGGAATTGAGCCAGAAGAACTTCGCCCCACGTGTGAAGGCACTGGAGAAGTTCGGTATCTTTAACGGTGATGAGTCAATGCGGACCACGACAGGCTCCAAGACCATCAATTATTATGTGGAAAAAGGGCTGGACGATGTAGAATACTGGTTCGGAAGTGATAATTTTGGACGTGACATCTGGACACGTACCTGGGAAGGCGCAAGAGTATCTCTGATTATTGCCATTGCGGCAGCAATCATTGATATGGTCATTGGTATGAGTTATGGTCTGATATCCGGATATTTTGGTGGTAAAGTCGATATTATCATGCAGAGAATCCTGGAGATTGCCAATGGTATCCCCAGACTGGTTATTGTTACACTGCTTCTGCTGGTTCTTCAGCCTGGTATGCTGACCATTATTTTTGCATTGATGCTGACTGAATGGGTAGGCATGAGCCGTATTGCCCGTGCAGAGATGCTGAAGTTAAAGGAGCAGGAATTTGTTCTGGCTTCCAGAACCCTGGGAGCAGGTAACTTCTTTATCATCTTTAAAGAAGTGCTGCCTAATATCATTGGACCGATCATTACACAGGTTATGTTCTCCATTCCTACTGCGATTTTTACAGAAGCATTCCTAAGCTTCGTAGGTCTGGGTATTCCTGTACCACAGTGTTCCTTAGGTTCCCTGATTTCAGAGGGCTTCAACAGCTTCACAACACATCCGTACCAGATTATTCCACCTATCGTGGTAATGGCATTACTGATGTTGAGCTTCAACCTTGTAGCAGATGGATTAAGAGAAGCACTTGATCCTAAGATGAAAGAAATGTAAGGACGAAAGGAGAAATAAGATGTCAGAAGATAAGAACACAATTCTTCAAATCAAAGATTTGGATATCACCTTTCGTACTACTGCTGGACCAGTCCATGCAATACGAGGTGTTAATATAGACCTGCAAAAAGGAGAAACGGTTGCCATCGTAGGAGAATCCGGTTCCGGTAAATCTGTTACGATGAAGGCTGCCATGGGTATTCTTGCATCCAATGCAACAGTAACAAACGGCAGTATTGAATTCTCCTATCATCATGCTGATGGAACACCGGAGACGGTAGATATTCTCAGCAAAGATAAGAAATGGATACGTAGACATATCAATGGCAAGAGAATTGCCATGGTATTTCAGGACCCGATGACAAGTCTTGATCCTACTATGACGATTGGAAAGCAGATCATGGAAGGTATGATCTGGCATTTCAAGACTCCGAAGAAAGAAGCTTGGGCAAAAGCCGTGGAGCTTCTCAAAGAGGTAGGTATTGAAGATGCAGAGAAGAGAATGAAGAATTATCCGCATCAGCTGTCCGGCGGTATGAGACAGAGAGTTGTCATTGCGATTGCACTCTCCTGTAACCCTGACCTGCTGATCTGTGATGAGCCTACAACTGCGCTGGATGTAACCATTCAGGCGAAGATCATAGAGCTGATCCGCAGAGTACAGAAGGAGAGAGGTATCTCTGTTATTTATATTACACATGACCTTGGAGTTGTAGCAAAGGTCGCAGACTATGTCAATGTTATGTATGCAGGTAAGATTGTAGAAAAAGGCACGATCAATGAGATATTCTATGATCCCAAGCATCCGTATACATGGGGACTTCTCTCAGCAATGCCTGATCTGGATACGGATGATGAAAGACTCTATACCATTCCTGGCTCACCGCCAAACCTACTGCATGAGACACAGGGTGATGCCTTCGCAGCACGTAATAAATATGCGCTAGAGGTAGATGATAAGGCAGATCCTCCTATGTTCAAGGTATCAGATACACATTATGCAGCTACATGGCTGTTAGACCCGAGAGCACCTAAGGTAGAAATGCCGCAGGAGCTGAAGGCTCGATTAGAACGTATGAAGAAGGAGGCTAAGGATTATGGCAGTGAATTATAATGCAAAGCCGCTTCTTACGGTAGATGGCTTGAAACAGTATTTCAAAGTAAGCAGTTCTTTTACAGTACATGCTGTAGAAAATGTGTCTTTTGAAATCTATCCGGGTGAGACTTATGGATTGGTAGGAGAATCCGGTTCCGGTAAATCTACCATTGGCAGAAGTATCATCAGATTATATGACCCAACAGCAGGTAAGATTGTATTCAATGATGTGGATATCAGTGGCAAATTAAGCAGATCTACAAGCCAGATGCTCCGTACACAGATGCAGATGATCTTCCAGGACCCGATGGCTTCCCTGAATCCACGTAAAAAGATAGGTGATATCATTGGAGAAGGTCTGGATATCCATCATATGTATAAGACAAAAGCAGAACGTGAGGAGAAGATCAAGGCGATTCTGGCAAAGGTAGGACTTTCACCAGAGCATGCAACCCGTTATCCTCATCAGTTCTCCGGTGGTCAGAGACAGCGTGTTGGCATCGCAAGGGCATTGATCATGAATCCCAAGCTTATTATTGCAGATGAGTGTATCTCTGCATTGGATGTATCTATTCAGGCACAGGTTGTCAATCTGATGAAGGACATTCAGCAGGAAACAGGTACAGCATATCTGTTTATCGCCCATGATCTGTCCATGGTTAAGTATATTTCAGACAGAATCGGTGTATTGCATCTGGGACATTTACTGGAGACAGGTACTACAGATGAGATATTCAGCAACCCGATTCATCCATATACCAAGAGTCTGTTATCTGCCATTCCTGCACCGAACCCGGTTGTAGAGAAGAACAGAACAGCACTTGCCTATGATTATAAGACATCAGGTATTGACTATAAGCAGGGAACACAGCACCTGGTAGATGGTACACACTATGTGAAGTGTACTGATGAAGAATTTGCCAAGTGGACGCTATGATGCCTGCGGATTGTTCCAAGGTCTTTGGCATCATATATGTAACAGTTCAGCCGCGCCATTCGCAAAGACGCCTGACGGCGTTTTTCCACTGCTGCGCAGTTAACTTTGCTCATAACCTGGCGCTCATCTCATGACTTAAAAAACGATTCCATTCATGCAAGCATGATGTCCTCGTTTTTTAAGCCATGGCTGAACTGTTACTCATATATATTAAATATTTACCCATCACGCGACTGTGATGGGCTTTTTTATGTTATACTATAAATACATTTCAAAAATATATGGAAAGGTATGGTGGACAGTATGTGTACAGCGGCAACTTATAGAACGAAAGATTTTTATTTTGGAAGAACACTGGATTATGAATGTAATTATGGAGAGGAAGTAACGATCACTCCCCGCAATTATCCATTTGCTTTCAGACATATGGGAGAGATGAAGTCACATTATGCAATCATTGGTATGGCACATGTAGCAGAGAATTACCCGCTTTATTATGATGCCATTAATGAAAAAGGTCTTGGAATGGCAGGACTTAACTTCGTTGGAAATGCCAAGTATCAGGAAGTAGAACAGGGCAGAGAGAACGTGGCACAGTTTGAATTTATTCCATGGATCTTGTCACAGTGTTCCTCAGTAACAGAAGCAAAAGAAAAACTTGGCAGGATGAATCTGGTAGGAACTACATTCAATGAGTATTTCCCGGCAGCACAGCTTCACTGGCTGATTGCAGATAAAGAAAGCGCCATTACAGTAGAATGTATGGAAGATGGATTACATGTCTATGATAATCCGGTGGGAGTTATGACCAACAATCCGCCATTTCCTACGCAGATGTTCCTTTTGAATAATTATATGGGATTATCCCCCAGACAGCCACAGAACCAGTTCTCAGACAAGCTGCCGCTTAACACCTACAGCAGAGGTATGGGAGCCTTGGGACTGCCGGGAGATCTTTCTTCTGCATCCCGCTTTGCAAAGGTGGCATTTACTAAGATACATGCCATTTCAGGAGAATCAGAGAATGAAAGTGTGAGCCAGTTCTTCCATATCTTAGGATCTGTAGACCAGCAGAGAGGCTGCTGTGAAGTGGCTGAGGGCAAATATGAGATTACACTGTATACCTCATGCTGCAATGCAGATAAGGGAATCTACTATTATACGACCTATGAAAACCATCAGATTACTGCAGTAGATATGCATAGAGAGAATCTGGATGGCAGTGAGCTTGTGCATTACCCGCTGATTCAGGGTGAACAGATCAGGTGGGTGAACTGATAATTACAATAAGGCTGCTATGCCAGATGGAAAACTCTGCGCAGAACTTCATCTTCTACCAAAATCTGCTTAGCCAGTTCACGATACTGTTCTTCATGAAGATAGGTGTGGCGGAAAGGCTTGATAGAAGGTGCAAGATCTATTGCCTGTTTATAGTCTTCTACATTCAGATTCAGGGTGCACACATAATCCCAAAAACCAGTCTGGGTAAAGATGGTATTGACTCTCTGATAACGATGGTCATGCACACGACTCATCAGGTATGTGGCAATACCGACCTGAATACCATGAAGCTGAGGTGTCTCCAGCATTTTATCCAGAGCATGTGAGATCAGATGCTCACTGCCACTGGTGGGGGCGCTGCTTCCTGCAATTTCATTTGCGATACCGCTCATGGCAAGGGAGTCCAGTAATTCTTTCAGGAACAGGCGGTCATGAATCGTCTCAAAAGGTGTACGCACGAAGCTGTTTACTGCCTTTTTCGCAATCATCATGGCAAAATCATTGACCTGTGCAGCGCCATGCTCTGCTTCAAACTGCCAGTCATAGAGGGATGTGATTTTGGAAACCATATCTCCGATACCAGAGTAGAGGAATTTCTCAGGTGCACTTTTGATTACATCTGTGTCTACAATAATGCCATAAGCCATACGTGCGGGAACAGAGCTGCGCCTTTTATTAATAAGCAGGGAAGCGCTGGCGCTGGAAAAGCCATCACTGGAAGCAGAAGTCGGCACGCTGATGAAGGGAAGCTTACGCAGAAATCCCATATATTTGGCGGCATCAATGACTTTGCCGCCGCCCAGACCAATGACCGCCTGTGTGGAATTGGGCAGCGCAAAGGCAATGCGGATGATATCATCTATATCGACTGTATCCAGTTCACAATATTCCAGAACTTCAATTCCTGCATTGTGCAGGGAAGAGAGAACCTTCTGACCGAACATGTCAATCAGACCATTTCCAAAATAAATAACGACTTTCTGTAAATTACTTTCCTGCAGATAAGGGCCTATCTTACTCAAAGCTCCGTCTTCAACTTTTAATATCGTGGGAATTGCAATGTGACTGCTGTTTATTTTTGCCATCTTTATAACGACTCCTCTCAATAACCTGAAACTTTTATAACAAGTCTATTATAAAAGTTTGTTAGATTTTTAGCAACCATTGTTATGCTTTGGCAAATTATAAAAGACTTGATTTCTCAGAATATTACGTGTACAATATCTATAACACGTATGGAAAACGTTTTCCATAGAAAAATGGGGTAAAAAAAGTTCAAAACTATGCGGGCTGTATTTTTATCTTGCATAGATATGGACAGAGAGCAAAAGAGAGGTATGGATTGATATGGAGTTTGCAGCAGTTTTTCACAGATCGACAGATAATTATTGCTATGCGCTGGACGATAATCAGCTCATCATTAACCTGAAGACAGGGTATGATGTGAAGATCGTGAATATCATTTATGGAGATCCCTTTGCCAATGGTATCTTAGGCGGAGGCGAGGAATGGACGGGAGAGAAGGCTGGCATTCCTTTTAAGAAGAAATTAAAGAATCAGATATGGTGGACGACTACGATTATTCCACCTTTTAAGAGATTGAAATATTACTTTGAGCTGATTACAGATACGGAGAAATGGTATTATTTCGAGGATGGTTTCGTCAGCGAAGAGCAGATGCAATTAAAAGGCAGAAGCCGTCAGTGCTTTACAATGCCCTGGCTGAATCCGGCGGATGTGAACAGAACCCCTTACTGGGTCAATGAGACTGTCTGGTATCAGATTTTCCCGGACAGATTCTGCAATGGCAATCCGGCAAATGATCCCGAAGGCACGAAGCCTTGGAAATGTGAATCAATCAAGGGACACAGAGATAATTATGGTGGAGATCTGGAAGGCATTACACAGAAACTGGATTATTTACAGGATCTGGGTGTGACAGGGCTGTATCTGACACCAATTAACGAGTCGCCTTCCAATCACAAATATGATACGACAGATTATGAGCGTATCGATCCTCATTTTGGCAATGATGAGGTAATGAAAGAGCTGGTCGCACAGGCACATGAGCGGGGAATTAAGATTATGCTGGATGCGGTGCTCAATCATGCAGGCTATTATTTCAAGCCGTGGCAGGATGTATTGGAGAAAGGACCGCTATCACAGTATTATGACTGGTTCATGATTAACCAGTGGCCTCTGGATGATAAATGGCAGGCAGCGAAGAAAGGGCAGCTGTATACCTTTGCCTTTTTCGATGGAATGCCAAAGCTTAATACCAATAACCCAAAAGTCAGAAAGTACCTGGTGGATGTTGTGTGCGGCTGGGTGCGTAAATATGACGTAGATGGTATCCGTATTGATGTAGCCAATGAAGTGTCCCATACCTTCTGTAAGGAACTCAGAAGTGCGCTCAAAGCCATAAAACCTGATATCTATATATTGGGAGAAATATGGCATGATGCAATCAACTGGCTTCGCGGGGATGAATATGATGCAGTTATGAATTATCCTCTGGCTGGCAGCATGAAGGACTTCTTTATTGATAAAAGCCTGACAGATGAGGACTTTGAGTGCATGATTAACCGTTGCTATACCAATTATATGCAGCAGACAAATGATGTGCTTTTTAACATGTTGGATTCCCACGATACGCAGAGACTCCGCAGTATTGTATCAGGAATGGATGAATATGATGCGCTGCTGACATTATTGTTCACCATGCCGGGCAGCGTGTGCATCTACTATGGAACCGAGATTGCCATGGAAGGTGGATATGACCCTGATTGCAGACGTTGTATGCCCTGGGATGAGATAGAGCAGGGAGACTATGCATTACAGATCTCCTTTATGAAAGAGCTGATTAATCTTAGAAAGACACAGCCTCTTATGAGAGAGCGTAACTTCCACTTCCCGGCTGAATATGAGAATCCGAGAGTTATCCAGTTCGAGAAGATTGGCTGGAGCGAGAAGCTGGAAGTACTGGTCAATGCCAGTGATACCTCAGTAGAACTTCTACACCCACAGCAGGGCGAGATACTCTTTTCCCGTAACCTGCACACCACCAAACTTGCCCCCGGCGGCGTCTGCATCCGCTATATTGAGAAAGAAAAATAAGGGCGAGGGGAGAAACGCAGGGAAGGAATGGAGAATGGCTGAGCGTTTCGCGGGATATTTTAAGATATCATTTGAAAGTCAGTCTATTTTATTTATAATTCAGGCAGAATATTTCCGTAATAAGCCACACCCGATATAAAAAATAGAACTTTAAATCTTTCACATAGTCTAAAATTTATGTTAAACTATACCTGTCTGCATTCTAAGACTTGCAGACAGGTATTTTTAATAATCCAGCGAAACGCCCGGCACGGGGCTGATTGTGAGGATGTTACCATGCATAAGCAGGTACTTTGGCGCGGCCGGTACTTAATGTGCACAGCCGTAAGGCGCATGCACATTTATGTACCGCTGCCAGCGACAAGTAGCCAGAGCGTGCCTGTGTTGCATGGTAACATCCTCACAATCCCCAGCTCCATTCCCGTTTCCCTGCCCTAGGAGAATATATGATATTAAAGAAACAGATCCCAGAGGACTTCTATAAGTTGTTCCGCACCAGAAATATGGACGCTTATATGATGTTTCTGGCAGCGATATATGAAGAAAACAGTGAATTGTATACAGCACTTGGACTGACCCTTGAGGAAGGACAGGCTATTATCGCGGAAACCATGAGTCGTGGACAGATAGACTGGCAGGAAGATGAAGAAAGTCAGGAAGAAGAGACACAGGATACAGATATGGAGACAGATGCTGTGTACCCCGGAACACCTTCTGCAATACTCAGGCGCCTCATCCTCTGGGGATGGCTGCGCAGTGATTATGATGAGAAGCTCAATACCTATATACTTTCTTTTCCAGAGTATAGTCAGATGTATGTGGAACTCTTCGAGAAATTGCAGAAGGAAGATGAGACAGGAGAAAGAGAGAGCATCCTTGCCATTTACAGTGCATTGTTCACCTATCATTCTGATAGAGAGAAAAACAGCGAGATTCTAAAGAGCGCCCTGCGGACATCCAAGAATCTGGAACAGCTGCTTTCCAATATGCAGAATGGTATGAGGACATATTTTGAAGAATTATCCCAGAGTAAGAATTTCATGGAGATTCAGCAGGTGCTGGTAGATGAGATCAATAACAATGACAGTAAGAGATATGCGATTCTTACCACAACAGACAGCTTTTACCGATATAAAGAGGCTGTAAAAGAGCTCATCAGCCAGATTTTAAATGATAATGAGAAACGTAAGATACAGATCATAGAACAGCTGAATGAAGCAGCGCCGGATTCTATGGCGAAGTTCAGACTGGAACAGTCTCTTAATTACTATGAAGAGGCTACGGTAATGGTATACCGCATTGAACGTGAATTTGACATGATCGAGCGCAAGTATAACAGATTGATTGAGCAAAAGGCAGTATTTGCCAGACGTGCACTTGCCAGAATCCGCTTCATTTTCCAGGAAGGAGCCCATGATGAGGACAACATCCCCAAGCTGCTGCGTATTATGGATGCCAGTGAGGACAAGGAGCAGATACTGGATGAGCTGAGCAGCCATATCAGGCTGTCAGCACCGTATAAAGTATATGATGATGACAGTATGTATACCATCAGAGAAGAGAGTGATTCACAGTTCAATCCATTGACAACAGCAGAACAGGAGCAGCACAGAGAAGATGAGATTACTGATTTTGTGCCCAAACCTCTTTATACCAAGAGACAGCTCCACGCATTCCGTGACCGGAATATGAAGGATGGTGCATTTGTCACGACAAAGGAGACAGTATCCTCTATAGAAGATCTGGAGAAAATGATGTTTTTGTGGCAGGAGATTACAGAGAATCAGAGCGATGAGGATGTTGTAAACTTAGGCGGAGAGTTCACCAGCCCGGATGGATATACTTTTTCCGAGCTTACGATTCGAAATATGCATCCTGAGACAGAAGAATGAGCAGATAACAGGTAAACCTGTTATCCCAAATAGCATCGAGAATGCAGTTTTGCACATGGGGTTCTGAATAGTTATTAATTGAGAAAGGCTTGAAATAACAGATGTTAAAATATATGGAAGAATTGTCTCCCGGTGAGGCATCAAATATCAAAAAGACAATACAGGATCTGTTTAAACAGACGTGTATATTGCAGGTAAAATGTGATCCTGTAACCCTGGTACAGAGGGATAATCCCAGATACAGGACCTGTGCCAATCACAGAGAATTTATAGCGGCGTATCTTTCCCTGCTGGACTTGGAGCTGATTCATGATCCACAGGAACAGCTTTTCAGAATTCAGGGCGAGGGTCTGCCAACAGAGCGTATGAATCTGATGACGACACGTATTATGCTGCTTTTAAAGATCATATACAGAGACAGGATTATGGGGGATGGTCTGCGTGCTACAGTGACAAGTCTTCGGGAGATCAGAGAGTACGGAGCCAGTACGAAGCTGATTATCCGTAAGCTTACCAGTCAGGAGTGGCAGGATGCACTGACGCTGTTAAAAGTACATCAGATTATCGAATTACCCGGTGCAGTAGGCAATGTAGAAGATGATACGCCAATCTATATATACAGTACGGTCAATATCTTCTGTTCTTCGGTTACGATTGAAGAACTTGTTAAGAAGTATCGTGACAGGACAGAAGCAGCGATAGACGGCACGACAGAATAGGATTACTGTACAATAGCGTATTATATAGAAAGGTTCGGTTAGTAGAATAAGTGAAACAGTCTAAGAAAATATTTACCAGAATGTGCCTGAATAACTGGGGCGGCATTTCTCATAAGATACTGGAATTTAATGAATATGTAAATCTGTTCAGTGGCAAGAGTGGTTCAGGTAAATCCACAGTAATGGATGCCATACAGGTTCTTTTATATGGAAGCTTCTCTCCTAGTTTCCTCAATAAGGCGGCAGATGATGCCAAGAACAGGAGAAGCGTGCTCAGTTACCTGCGAGGGGAGCAGAAGGATGGTACAGCCAATCGTGAGAATGCTGACTTTTGTTCCAACATTGTACTGGAGATAGAGGATACAGGTACGCATAATTACACCTGTGTAGGTGTGGCTTTTGAAGTAAAACACAATGACAGTGAGATCAGGAAGTATGTCTTTTTCAGCCATTCAGGGCAGATACCGGAGTCTGAATATATCAACTCCAACGGATATGTATACACCAATCAGGAGATTAAGAAGCTGCTGGAAGTAAGGGCGCAGTCAGATTCTAACAAGGGCAGGGATGTGAACCGTACGTATACTTCCAGAGAGGCATATATGGCTGCGCTGTATGATGTGATTCTTGGTTATATTGACGGAACCCGTTTTCAGATTATGGAGAAAAGTGCCATTGCGTTAAAGATGACTAATGGTACAGGTCAGTTTATCAGAGATTACATGTTCCCTAAGAGTGAGAGCAATGTCATAGAGAAGATCAGTGACCAGCTGGGTTCTTATAGAGATATTCAGGATAAGATCAAGGATATGCGCCATAGAATCGAGCTTCTGCAGGAGGTGCGTGAAGCCGGCAACCGCATGCTTGAAGTCAGCACAGGGATTGCCAAAGCCAATGCAATGATACGTTGTATTGATGTGGTAGAATTACAGGATAAGATTACATCCGAAGAACAGCAGATTGCACAGCGCAAGGATGAATTGGACAGACTTGCTTTGGAAATGGAGAAGGACAGAGCCATTTTAAAAGACATTGACGAAGAACTGATTCAGGTAAAAGCGGATCTTCAGGCGAGCGATCTGGGCGCAAAGAAAAACCAGCTGGAAGCACAGAACCAGTTGGCTAAAATGCTCACAGAGAAGAGTATGCAGTGGCGTAAAATGCTGGAAGGACTGCGAAAGTGGGAAGAGGATGAGGCAATTACAGACTATGTCAGCAACCCTATGCTGCAACGTATTCATGCCTTTTGCAGCGGCAGCATCACAGAACAGCAGTGTAACGACCTGAGACGTAATATCCAGAATACCTTAGTGGATATCGAGGAAACGCTGGAAGAATACAAGGAGCAGAAACGCGAATCTGATAAGGAATTGAAGGAACTGCGGACTCTGGTGGATGACATGAAGAATGACAGGAAGCCGTATTCTGCTATATTAAAGGAAGCAAGAGGCGCATTGGAGCGCAGACTCAGCGACCTTTATGGACGTACCATTAAGGTCTATATCTTTGCAGATATGTTCGATGTCAGGGACAAGGAATGGAAGAACGCTATTGAGGGAAGAATGGGCAGACTCAAGCTTTCTCTTGTGACAGAACCCAGGTATGCCCATGATGCAGCAGTTGCTTTTCGTGAGATGAAGAAATATGAAGAGGTTGACCTGATTAATACGGCTGCAATCGAAAAGAGCCAGCCACAGGCAGAACAAGGCTCCCTCTATGAAGCAGTGGAGACAGGATATCCTTATATTGATGCATGCCTCAAGCGTTATCTGGGCAGAATTATCAAATGTCATACGACGGAGGAACTGGAACAGGTAAAAGACGGTGTTACACCGGATTGCTATTCCTACAGTAATTATATCTTCCGCCATCTGCGTAAGCGTGATTATGATAAGTACGCATGTATCGGAAGTAAAGTCTCCAAGGCAAGACTGGAGGAATATCAGGCAGAGCTCATGCGTCTTGAAAGTGAGAATGCACAGCAGATGCAGGCGATCAACAGGCTGAGTCAGGCTTCAGCTTTTGAAAGACTGACAGAGGAAGATTCCTATATTGTGTCTCTCTCCAATTCCGGTAAGGAGCTGGATAAGGTCATGGGTAAGATCAATGCCCTGAAAAAGGATATAGAAGTATTGGAGCAGGGAAAATATAAGGAATTGCAGGAGCGCAGCAGCAGACTGGAAGAGAAGAAGGAACAGAAACAGACTGAAATTGACCAGAATCAGGGCGTAATCAACAGTATTGAACGCAGGAAAGGTCATTTAGAGGGCGAAATCGAGAATAATAAAAAAGCACTGGATGAAAGTCTGATGGGCTATATTCCTAATGCGGAACTGGAAGCAGAAGTGGAGAAGCTTTTAAAGACACGTTCAGGTCAGGCTATCAAGAGTCAGAAGAACAGAGAAATCACAGAGCTTGAAGAGAAGGAGCAGCAGGAGCTGGAGAACAGACAGGCTGCAAGAAACCGCTTTAACAGAGAATATCCTTCTGTAGGCTTCAGTGGCGCAGAGAAGAGCAATGATGCATATGTGAATCTGTTGAATGAGTATGAGACAGATTATGAACCGAAGTATGAAAGCGAATTTGAGAAGCAGTGCAATATTATCTATAAGAGCCTTCGGGAAAATGTCATTGCGACCATACATGGTGACATCAATGCTGCTAAACGCCATACGCATGAGATCAACCGTCTGCTTCGTAAAACCAATTTTGCAGACAGCACCTATCAGATCAAAATAGAACCTGCAAAAAATGAGAATGGGCAGTTCTATGAGATGCTGACAGCACCGGAGCTTGACAGCAAGAATGTGGGAAGTGGTGTCATAGATGGACAGATCAGTCTTGGTGAGGATGAATTTTACCAGAAATACGAGAATAAGATCAAGCTTCTGACAGATAAATTCATGCCGATCAAGGATGAAGATGGCTCCCATAGAGAGCAGCGTCTGAAAGAAATGGAGCAGTATGCAGATTATCGTAATTATCTGTCCTTTAGTATGTATGAGCAGGTAACGGATGCACAGGGCAACGTAATTCGTGAGAATTTCGTAGATGAGATGGCAGGACGTGATTCTGGTGGTGAAGGTCAGAACCCGAAGTATGTAGCACTGCTGGCTGGTTTTGCAATGCTTTATATGCAGCAGAGTAACAGGGATTCCAAGATTAAACTGGTGCTGCTGGATGAAGCCTTTTCCAAGATGGATCAGGAGAGAAGTGCTGTCTGCCTGCAATATGCGCGCAAGATGGATTTACAGTTGATTGTCTGTGTACCCGATGAGCGATTGCAGTCACTGATCCGCAATGTAGACTGCGTATATGGCTTTAGAAGATATCATAACCAGATATCCATGATGCATATTGACAAAGGAGATTACCTCAAACTGATGGAGGGAGAGGAAAACGACTAAGGTCGGATGAGAAAAGGGGGAAAAACATGATTGAAATTATGGAATTGGTTTTGAAGCACATTGTAGAAGTGGCGATTCTGTTTTTTGAGTTCGTAGGTGTTATCGTCATTATTATCTCAGGCTTGAAGGGCGTCTATGCGTATGTTCGCCGTTCACCGGATATGAAGATCACGCTTGCACAGGGACTGGCAATCGGTCTGGAATTCAAGCTGTGCAGTGAGATATTAAAGACTGTTATTGTAAGAGAATGGACAGAAATCGTCACGGTTGCGGGAATCATTGCGCTGAGAGCCGCATTGACATTCCTGATCCATTGGGAGATTAAGGAAGAGAATCATGAAAAAGACAAGCAGTAAGAGAATAGCCGCAGTACTGATATGATGTTCTAATTATTATAGAACAATAAACTTTCTTAAAGAAATATGAATTGTTAGCACTCTCTATTGACGAGTGCTAACAATGGTGCTATAACATAATCAGAACAAGGGAAGAGAGATAAAAATCAAATCCCTGCTCTAACAGAAACGTATCGTAACAGTGTAGGACATAACCTACGGAGTTTTATATAAGGAGGAATTGATTATGTTGATGCCTAGTATTTTTGGAGAAAATTTATTTGATGATTTTATGGATGGTTTTGCTTTCCCGACAGCTAATTGGAATTATGCGAAGAACACAGCCAATGTAATGAAGACAGATATCAAGGAAAATGACAAAGGTTATGAACTTGATGTTGATCTTCCGGGATATAAGAAAGAAGATGTTAAGGCTGAACTGAAGGATGGATATCTGACAATCAGCGCATCCAATGATAACACGAAAGAAGAGAAAGACGAAGACGGCAAATACATCCGTAAGGAACGTTATACCGGCTCTGTCAGCAGAAGCTTCTATGTTGGCAAGTATGTTACGGAAGAAGATATTCATGCAAAATTTGAAAATGGTATCTTGAAATTGTCCGTACCTAAGGTAGATGCACCAAAGGTAGAAGAGAATAAGTACATTTCCATTGAAGGATAAGGATAAGGATAAGGATTTCATCCCCCGCAGATTTTCCCCTGCGGGGGCTTTTTTTGATATAAAAAAGAACGTATGTTTAACAAAAATCATAGTAAAATAAGCGTATATACTTATAACACATATTCCATAAAAAATGATATGCTATGTAATACATGCATTTTGCATAAAAAAGGAGGATAAAAGTTATGAAATATGTCAGACAGTTTATGTTGATTCTGATGATTTCTTTTTGCGGTGAATTATTAAAATGTCTGCTTCCACTACCCATACCAGCCAGTGTATACGGATTTGTTCTTTTGTTTGCCGGACTTATGACAGGAATGATCAAGCTGGACATGGTGAAAGATGCAGCGAAATTTTTAATAGAGATTATGCCGCTCATGTTTATTCCGGCAGGAGTAGGATTAATCTGTTCCTGGGATGTGCTTAGACCGATATTGATACCTATTGCAGTGATTACGGTAGTAACTACAGTCGTTGTCATGGCATCCGCAGGCAGAGTGACACAGTGGGTAATACGAATGGAAAAGAGGAATAAAGAATGAATGAGGTAATGGGAAATTCCCTGTTTTTTGGAGTTATGATCAGTGTGGCTGCCTATGAGATGGGCGTTCTGCTGAAGAGAAAATTCAAGCTGGCAATTTTTAATCCGCTGCTGATTGCCATTGCAGTGATCATTGTGATTCTTGCAATTACAGGTGTCGAATATGATACATATAATGATGGAGCCAAATATCTGAGCTATCTGTTGACACCGGCTACTGTCTGCCTGGCAGTACCCCTTTATGAGCAGTTGGAGATATTAAAGAAGAATCTAAAGGCAATCCTTGCGGGCATCCTTGCCGGTGCACTTACCAGCGTGACCAGCGTTCTGATTCTGGCAGTATTCTTTGGACTTACCCATGAACAGTATGTCACATTGTTGCCAAAGTCCATTACCACAGCCATTGGAATGGGCGTATCTGAAGAACTGGGAGGAATCGTGACAATCACAGTTGCCGTTATCATCATTACGGGAGTTCTTGGAAACATGTTCGCAGAAGCTGTATGCAAGATATTCCGCATTGAGGAACCTATTGCAAAGGGCATAGGCATCGGTTCTGCCTCCCATGCCATCGGAACTGCCAAGGCAATGGAGCTTGGAGATATTGAAGGTGCAATGAGCAGCCTGTCAATCGCTGTATCAGGATTAATCACAGTAATGCTGGCAAGCGTGTATGCACAGTTCCTGTAAATGTTATTTTATAATTATTACGACACAAAGGCGCATGCAATTTCTGCATGCGCCTTCTTTGAAGATAGATATAATAACCAATGAGAATTTACTCAGTTATCATCGTAGAGGAATCAGTTTCACTAATAATCTCATTCGTGGAACCGTTAATATACCGGACAGTGGTTTTAGCATCTTGCGGTGACACGCCGGCAGCAATCTGCTGTTCATTGCCTGCTGTGTAGAATGACATGACTAACATGGATTCATATGTATTCATGACATCAGACTCCAGGGTGATTGTAAACAGTGTGTAATCAGATGTTACTTCAATAGAAGTAATGTCAGGATAATATTCTTTATCATCCAGAATAGTCTGAATGCTGTCTGCTAAGGCATTGCCGCTATCTGCTTCAACAGATGTGGTTTCTTCTGAAGGTGCTGCACCATTGGAAGAATTACAACCTGTCATTAAAATTAATCGTATCTTTTTCATCATATTGTCATACTAACATATCAATATCAAATTGTCCATACAAAACAATAAAATAATAAATTATACCATATATTGCATATTTCGTATTTGCTGTAAGAAAAATATGTACTAGAAAATCCGATGAGGAATGCCATTTGTTATTCTAAGGGAAAGGAAGGTATATATATGGATTATAGAATACGTATGCGTAATTTGCGGGAGGATAGTGATAAAACTCAGCAGGAAATTGCGACAATCCTTGAAACATCACAGACTATGTACGCAAGATATGAGCGAGGAGCCAATGAAATGCCTATCAGACATTTGATCCGTCTTGCACAGTACTATAATGTTTCAACAGATTATTTCCTTGGTCTTACAAAGGAAAAGACTCCATTTCCAAAAAAATAAAAAATTCAAAAAATGACGCATGTGGTTTTTTGAATTTAAGAAGTAAACATATTTACTATAAAGAAAGAAGAATAAAATAGGCAGAATCGCAGTTGCAGTGTTGTCAGCGGTTCTTATTTTAGTACTTTCTGTTGGATTGGCTGTAGTCATATTATACAAGTCGGGTGAGATGGAACTTAAAGCAGCAGCCTCAACAACAGCACCGGTCATAGAAAGAAGTGCACAGGAGACTCAGCAGCAGAAGAAGGCACTGGAAAGTATTGTGCAATGGCAGGATGACTGGGTGGCTTATGAAGGCAAGGTATATGAGTACAATGAAAACACAATCAATATACTGCTTCTGGGTATTGACCAGTCGGGCAGTTCAAGCAGTTCCAGCTCATCCAGCAGCAGTTCTGCAAGCACAACAACAGCTAAGCAATGTCTTTATCTAATGCAAAGTATATATACGGAAAAATATTAAAAGAAAGAGAATCAATGCCAGCAATTTCAATCAGCGAGAGTCAAGAAGTGAAAAAACAATTTAAATTTGTAGGAATAAGATGTACTAATATGAATTTTAAAATTACAACATATGAGGATTTCAAAATGGCTAGAGCATTAATTTTAAATGGGGTAAATGGATAGATAATAAAATAGAAAAGGAATGAATATACATAGTAAAACCGGACTTTTTGTGATAATATAATATCATAAAGTTCGGTTTTTATTTATCTGAACAAGAACAAAAGTTCCGAACATATGTATTGATTTCACGCAAAATATATAGTATTATACCTATTGAATGGTATTATACGAATAACATTTGAAGCATATAAGATGGAGTGGTACATATGGGAGAAAAGGATCTGACAGAGAATTACCTGGAGGCATACAATGATGTTTTTGCTGACATTATAAATGTATTGTTGTGTGATGGTAAACAGGTCATTCTGCAGGAGCATCTGGAAGCGGATGGGAACAAGACTATTTATAAAGCTGATAAGAAAGTTCATGAGCAGGAGAGGGACATAGCCAAGTTCTGGAAATACGGGTATATCAAGATAGCGTTGCTTGGACTGGAGAATCAGACGGATGCTCACCCATACATGCCACTTAGAATGATAGGATATGATGGAGCTGCTTACCGAAGCCAGATACTTAAAGAACATGAGAATGAAGAGAAATATCCGGTGATTTCCATTGTACTGTATTTTGGAATGGAACATTGGGATAAGCCGAGAAGTTTAAGGGAATGTTTTAAGAACATTCCTAAGGAATTAAGTCAATATGTGAATGATTATAAGATACATGTATTTGAGATAGCATATTTATTGCCTGAACAGGTGGCAATGTTTCAGAGCGATTTCAGGATAGTGGCAGACTATTTTGTACAGATGAGAACGAATAAGGAATATAATCCCAGTCAGGAAGTCATGAAGCATGTGGATGCAGTATTGAAACTCATGAGTGTCCTGACTCAGGATGACAGGTTTGAAGAGATGCAGAATGGTGCAAAGGGAGAGGTGAAGACGATGTGCGAGGTATTGGATAATGCAATCAGTAAAGGAAGAGCCGAGGGCATTCAAGCCATGGTAGAGTCCTGCCAGGAACTGGGTGTATCTGCAGAAGCGGTAAAGATTCAGCTTGTTAAGAAGTTTTCCATGACAGAGCAGGAAGCACAGCAGAAACTGGAATTATACTGGAAATGATTTAAGCTGCAATATATTGAGTCTATTCCATATAGGATGCAGTAGAAATGTTCTGAAGAGATTTCGCAAGTAATATAAGGAATGTTATACATATAAGGCAGCGGCTATAAATGCTGCCTTATATCATTTACAATATAGTGATGTGTATCTATAGAGATTTTTCAAAGTCTCAATTTGTGCACGAAGTTTTGCAATTTCGTCAGCCTGTTCAGCTAAGGCAGAGTCCTTTATGGCAATTTCGTCAGCCTGTCTGGCTAAAGCAGAATCCTTTTCGGCAATGATAGCTGCCTGATCCTTCAGCATCCGTTGGTCACGCTTCTGGCGGCGGATGAAATCCTCACGGTTCTCCATCTGGCGACGCATTTCGCGGTCAGAGTATAGTTCGTGCATGGTGTTAGCGGCTTCTGTAAGATATTTATTATTTGCAGCAATCATCTTAACATCCTCCCAAGTAGCAGCTTTAAAAAGCTTCGCCCAATTGTCCAATCCCCAGTGCTTATCTTCGCTGGAAGCAGTATTTATCTGCTTTAAGTCTAACACATGAATTGCAAATTTGCTACTGTAAACGTGGTGGGTTTCTGTATCCATCATAAGATTTTTAGAATAAAAGCTGGGGTTTTCCGGGAAAGGTGTGAAGTCCAGAATACCAATCTGGATTGCTGGCAGAGTAGCGCAGTAGTCATCGCCCTTGTTGAGGTTGTTAAATAATCTGCATAGGTAATTGAGAGAGCGCTCTGACCAGTCATGGTAATTAACTACCTGCATCTCCAGGTTAACCTGACGGTAGCCAACTACAATATGCTCTGAGCTGTGGGAAGAGTGAGACAACGGATATTGTCATGAATGTAGCAGGCGCAATAATAGGATATGGGATTTATCGTCTGAACAGGTGGCAACGTTTCAGAGTAATTTCAGGCTAGTAGCAGACTATTTTATACAGATGAGAACGAATAAGGAATATAATCCCAGTCGAGAAGCTATGAAGCATATAGATGCAGTATTGAAACTCATGAGTGTCCAGACTCAGTATGACAGAGCTACGGAATAAATAAGATATTTCCCCAGACTTGATAATTTTTTATCAAATTATATTGTAATCTGGAATAAAATAGATTAAAATAAGAAGGTGAATGAGAAAAAAATAACAATGTTTATGTTATATATGCATAGGAGGTATTATCATGTCCAAAGAGATTAAGTGCATTGGTGTGTTGACAAGTGGTGGAGATGCACCGGGTATGAATGCAGCAATCCGTGCAGTTGTTAGAAAAGCAATTTCTAATGGCGTTACGGTAAAGGGTATTAAGAGAGGTTACGCAGGTCTTTTAAATGAAGAGATCGTTGACATGCAGAAGCAGAACGTTTCTGATATTATTCAGCGTGGTGGTACAATTCTTGGTACAGCTCGTTGTCTGGAATTCAAGGAGCCGGATGTACAGGCCCATGCAGCAGACATCTGTAGAAAGCACGGTATCGATGGCTTGGTAGTAATTGGTGGTGACGGTTCTTATCGTGGTGCGCAGGCACTTGCAAGAAATGGAATCAATACCATTGGTCTTCCTGGTACAATCGACCTTGATATTGCATGTACAGAATATACCATTGGATTTGATACAGCAATCAACACAGCGATGGAAGCCATTGATAAGGTAAGAGATACCTCTTCATCCCATGAGAGATGTTCTATCATCGAAGTTATGGGACGTAACGCAGGTTACATTGCTCTGTGGACAGGCGTAGCAAATGGTGCAGAGGATATCCTTCTTCCTGAGAAATATGATTATAACGAGCAGGAACTGATTAACAATATCATTGCCAGCAGAAAACGGGGTAAGACTCACCATATCATTGTAAATGCAGAGGGTATTGGACATTCCACATCTATGGCTAAGAGAATTGAAGCAGCTACAGGTATTGAGACTCGTGCAACAATTCTTGGCTACTTACAGCGTGGCGGCAGTCCTACATGTAAAGACCGTTTCTATGCTTCTATCATGGGTGCATATGCAGCAGATATTCTGTGTGCAGGTAAGTCCAACCGTGTTGTAGCATACAAGCATGGTGAATTTGTAGACTTCGACATTGAAGAAGCATTGAACATGGAGAAGACAATTAACGAATATCAGTACGATATCTGCAGAAAGTTATCCAGATAATCTGGTTTAATAAATAAAATGCAATGATACAATCCGAAGATAAGATTCTTATTTTCGGATTGTTTTTGTTAGGGTGGATTGCTATAATGAGCCTAGTACACTGTATAAAGGAGATAACAGGGAGTTGAAAAAACAAAATAAAAACAAAATTAAACGTTCAACTACCAGACTGGTTGCGTTAGGATTTGCTTTGATTATAGTGATTGGTACAATGCTGTTGAGTCTGCCAATTTCCGTGCGCTCAGGGCAACCCAATATCATGAATGCACTTTTTACAGCGACTTCAGCGACTTGTGTGACAGGGCTGATCGTAGCAGACACATATCAGAACTGGACTACGTTTGGAATTATCGTGATTTTCACGTTGATTCAGATAGGCGGACTGGGATTTATGACGATAGGTGTCTATATCTCTATTATCCTGAAGAAGAAGATAGGCTTAAAACAGCGTGAGAATCTGCAGGAAAGTGTGAATTCTATGGAGATAGCAGGGGTGGTAAGACTTGCACGGAAGATTGTGCAGGGAACTTTTTTAATAGAAGGAATCGGAGCACTGCTGTTATCGACCAGGTTTATTCCACGATTCGGATTACAGCGTGGAATTGCTTTTTCTATTTTTCATGCAGTGTCTGCTTTTTGCAATGCAGGATTTGACCTGATGGGATATGAAGAGGCTTATGCGTCATTGGTGTCCTTTGAAGGAGATGTTCTGGTCAATATGGTGGTCATGTTCCTGATTCTGACCGGAGGTATCGGCTTTATTGTATGGGATGACCTGATACGTAACAAATGGCATTTTAAGAAATATCTGCTTCATACGAAGATTGTTTTAACGTTTACAATCGGGTTGACGGTCATTGCAACGATTGCTTTTCTGGTTCTTGAGAATCATGGAGTACTGGCTGGATTAACTCCGGTGGAAAAAGCATTGGGTGCAGCCTTTTGCTCTGTAACACCAAGAACGGCAGGGTTTAATACCACAGATGTGGCAGGACTTTCCAATGCAGGTAAGCTGTTGACGATATTGCTGATGTTTATAGGCGGAAGCCCAGGCTCTACAGCAGGTGGTGCCAAGACGACAACGATTGTGGTATTGCTTCTGTATGCTGTGGCAATGATACGAAATCACGAAGATATCAATCTGTTTGGAAGACGGCTGACAGATGATGTGGTAAAGAAGGCAAATGCAGTTGTAGTGACGAATTTTATGCTGGCTGCGCTGGCAGCGGTCATCATTATGGCGATGCAGCCTTTTGATATGGCAGATGTGCTTCTGGAAGTATTCTCAGCAATCAACACAGTGGGAATGAGCACGGGTATAACCAGAGATTTGAACACCGTGTCACGGTTGATTCTGATTGTATTAATGTATTGTGGGCGATTGGGAAGTTTGTCTTTTGCACTGGTATTTGCCCAGAAAAACACATCAGATACCATCAGGCTTCCGCAGGAAAAGATTATAGTAGGATAGGAGAACGCAATGAAATCAATATTGATTATTGGGATGGGATGTTTTGGACATCATCTGGCGAAGAACTTTCTGGAAAATGGACATGACGTCATGATTATAGATGAGAATGAAGAAGCTATTGAGGATATGGTGCCATATGCTACCAGCTCCAAGATTGGTGACTGCACCAAGGAAGAAGTATTAAAGACAATAGGTGTGAGAAATTTTGATGCTGTATTTGTCTGCATAGGTACGAATTTCCAGAGTAGTCTGGAGATTACCAGTCTGGTAAAGGAACTGGGGGCTAAGCGGGTCATCAGTAAAGTGACCAGAGATATTCAGGCGAAGTTCCTGCTGCGCAACGGGGCAGATGAGGTAATCTATCCGGATAAGGACATTGCGGAGAAATGGGCAGAGCGTTACAGCCTGGATAATATATTTGACTATATTGATCTCCCTGGCCCTTATGGAATCTATGAGATCAGTCCTTTGCAGGAATGGGTAGGCAAGAGCATCAGAGAGTCTAACATTGCTGCAAAATACAAGGTGTCCATTCTTGGCATCCGCAGGAGTGGGGATGAGGAAATGAATATCATGCCTTCTGCGGATTATGTGATTCAGGATAAAGAACACCTCATGGTCATGGCACACAATGATGTGGCAGCCAGACTTTTGGACACAAGGAAAAAGCATAGGAAATAAGTATAAGAAATAAACACAGGGAGATTAGAATGATAACAAGCGCTTCAAATCAGAAAATGAAGAATTTAATGGCGTTATGCCAGAAATCCAAGGAGCGGCGCGCACAACAGTCTTTTATTGTAGAGGGATCTAAGATGTTTTTGGAAGCGCCACAGGCGTGGATTAAGGAAGTCTATGTATCAGAGAGCTTCTTGGCAAAGTGCAGCTTTAAGGATTGCCTCAAGACGACAGGCTATGAGATAGTATCTGATGATGTATTTAAAAGAGTTGCAGATACCAGAACGCCACAGGGAATCCTGAGTGTATTAAAGACACCGCACTATGAACTGGAACAGCTGCTGACGCAAAAGGCACCACTTCTGGTTATATTGGAGGATCTGCAGGACCCGGGCAATCTTGGTACGATTCTGAGAGCGGCAGAGGGCGCGGGAGTAGATGGCGTCATTATGACAAAAGACACGGTGGACATCTTTAATCCCAAGGTGATCAGAGCTACGATGGGATCAATCTACAGAATGCCTTTTTACCAGACAACGGATCTGAAGGACACAATCTATACGTTAAAAAATAAGGGAATCCAGGTCTATGCGGCACATCTGGAGGACAGTGTATGTTATGATGAGGCAGACTATCGTGTTGGAACAGCATTTCTTATTGGTAATGAAGGAAACGGATTGAAGAGAGAGACAGCAGATGCGGCAACGAGATATATTAAGATTCCCATGTTAGGACAGGTGGAATCACTCAATGCGGCAATGGCGACTTCTATACTTATGTATGAGGCAGCCAGACAAAGGCGAGAAAGGCATGGTTATTAAAATGAAGATTGGTTTTATAGGTTTGGGAAATATGGCGAATGCCATGATTGGTGGAATCCTTGCGAAGGGATTGTATACAAAAGACGAGCTGATCGGTTCTTCTAAAACGGAAGCGACTGCTGAACGTATACATGAGAAATACGGTATTAAAACATGCACGGATAATGCGGCGATTGCCAAAGAGGCAGATGCTGTTGTATTGGCAGTAAAGCCTGTCTTTTTCCCGGAAGTGATTGCGGAAATTAAGGAGTTTGTAACAAATGACACACTTGTCATTTCTATTGCAGCAGGTAAGAGCCTTGACTGGATTGAGAAGGAATTCGGTAAGGCAATCCGTCTGGTAAGATGTATGCCGAATGTACCTGCGCTTGTTGGAGAAGCATGTACCGGTGTATGCATTAATAATACAGTCACAAAAGAAGATGAGAAGCTTGCTCTTGAATTGATGGAGAGCTTCGGCAAGGCAAGTTTGATACCGGAGAGACTGATGGATGCGGTAATTGGTGTCAGTGGCAGTTCACCGGCGTATGTATTCATGTTCATAGAAGCTATGGCAGATGCGGCAGTACAGGCGGGAATGCCAAGAAGCCAGGCATATGAATTCGCAGCGCAGTCCGTAATGGGAAGTGCAAAGATGGTTCTTGAGACCGGCAAGCACCCGGCAGAACTCAAAGATATGGTATGCTCTCCTGCGGGAACTACTATCGAAGCGGTGAAAGTTCTGGAAGAGAAAGGATTCCGTGCAGCTGTTATGGATGCCATGGAAGCCTGCGTCAACAAATCAAAATCCATGTAATTTTTTGTAAAAAGTGCATAGAAAAGACAGACAAAGAGTCCGTTCACTTGACAAGTGGTGGACTCTTTGCTATTATATAAAATCGTAATGATGTTAACAAAAACGTAACATTTGTTATAAGATTGTATTAAGAACGAAAAGACTTTGAAAAATTGGAGAAAACTATGGAAACAAATCTTAGAAAATGGAGTTCCATGCTATATGTACTGTGTCTGGCAATGGTAATGACAATGATGCCTATTACTACAGATGCTGCTGAGACACGGGATTTGGTAGTGACAACATCTACTAAGAAGCAACAGGATACTTCAATAGAGCAGTTGAATGCAGGAGCTGCCGTTCTGGTAGATGTGGATGTGGCAATGAATGATGCAGAGCTTACCACATTGGTCAGAAAGCAGACCTCAGATATTGCTCCGATCCATGCAATGGATGAGAAGGACACGGAATCTACACTTGTTATGGCAAAAGTTAATCAGTATGTTAATATACGTAAAGAGCCGAACCAGGATTCTGAGAAAGTCGGAGTATTATACAAGGATTGCGGTGGCGACATTCTGCAGCGCCAGGACAGCTGGACCAAGATTCAGTCCGGCGATGTGACAGGATGGGTCAGCGATGATTACCTGTATTTTGGAGAAGAAGCACAGAAGGAAGCAAAAGAAGTCGGTATTCTGACAGCCTATTCAGAGACAGAGACACTTCGTGTCAGAAAAGAAGCAAGCCTGGATTCAGGAGTGCTTGGATTACTGGCTATGGGCGAAGCTGTAGAAGCAATAGAGGAAGACGGTGACTGGGTAAGCATCAATTATGAAGGTGAGACCGGTTATGTGGCTGCTGAATATGTGAAGGTAGAGTTTGATCTGGATACAGCAGAGTCTGTAGAAGCAATCCAGGCAAGAGAGGCAGCGGAGAAGGAAGCAGCCAGAGCGCAGGCAGCAGCAGAGAGAGAAGCAACACGTAAGCAGCAGAAGGAAGCAGTTCTGACATCCGCATCTGAGTTGAATATCCTTGCAGCTCTTGTACAGTGTGAAGCAGGTGGAGAGAGCTATGAGGGACAGCTTGCAGTGGCATCTGTTGTTATGAACCGTGTCAGATGTGGGGCATATCCTAATACGATTACAGATGTAATCTATGCATCAGGTCAGTTCTCGCCGGCTAACTCAACGAAGATGAGCAATCTGGCGTTGAGTGGTAATATCAAAGCCAGCTGTCTTCAGGCAGCACAGGAAGCAATCAACGGCAACTGCAATATCGGAGATGCACTGCATTTCAGAAGAGCAGGGAACAAAGATGGCATTATTATTGGAAATCATGTATTCTGGTAATTCAGATTTAAAGTGCAGATATTTACATCTGCACTTTTTGTTATGGGAGTCCTGTGCGGACTCTTTGTTTTTCTTGCCCAGATACATAAAACGTAGTACAATGGAGCTATTCTGAATAGTTACCAACATTTGAAGGAGGAGAAGTTATGGATTTAAAAGGACGTCATTTTTTAACACTTAAAGATTATACACCGGAAGAGATTGTATATCTTTTGGATTTGGCTGCTTCCTACAAGGAGAAGAAGAAGAAGGGAATCCCTCATGATACACTTCGTGGTAAGAACGTAGCACTTATTTTTGAAAAGACAAGTACAAGAACCAGATGCTCCTTTGAAGTGGCAGCACATGATCTGGGAATGGGAACAACTTATCTTGACCCTACAGGATCTCAGATTGGTAAGAAAGAAAGTATTGCCGATACAGCAAGAGTATTGGGAAGAATGTATGAAGGTATTGAATATAGAGGTTTTGAACAGACTATCGTAGAGGAACTGGCAAAATATGCAGGTGTACCTGTATGGAATGGTCTGACCAATGAATATCACCCTACACAGATGTTAGCAGATATGCTTACGATCAGAGAGCATTTTGGTACACTCAAGGGAATTAAACTGACTTATATGGGAGACGCCCGCTACAATATGGGTAATTCCCTGATGATTGCATGCTCCAAGTTAGGCATGCATTTTACTGCATGTACAGCGAAAGAATATTTCCCGGCTGCAGAGCTTGTAGCACAGTGCCAAGAATATGCCAAGGAATCAGGTGCTACCATTACACTTACAGAGGATGTGGATGCAGGTACTAAGAATGTGGATGTTATTTACACAGATGTATGGGTATCTATGGGTGAGCCTGAGGAAGTATGGGCAGAACGTATCAAAGTCCTTTCCCCTTATAAGGTTACAAGCGATGTAATGCGCAATGCCGGAGAAAAGGCAATCTTCCTGCATTGTCTGCCTGCTTTCCATGATCTGAAGACCAAGATCGGTAAGGAACAGGGAGAAAAGTATGGATTTACAGATCTGGAAGTAACAGATGAAGTATTTGAATCTGCACAGTCTCTTGTCTTTGATGAGGCAGAGAACCGTATGCATACCATTAAAGCTGTCATGGCAGCTACTCTGGGGGCATAAGATATATGAACAAGGAAGAGATTGTCCGTCTTTTGAAAGAGAAGGATGATTATGTCAGCGGACAGGAATTATGTGAGTATTTTGGCGTATCCAGAACTGCTGTGTGGAAGGCAATCAAACAGCTGGAAAAGGATGGATATCAGATCGAAGCAGTCAATAATAAAGGATATCGTCTGATGGAAAGTGATGATATGATGTCTGCAATTGAGATCAGCGCCAATATAGATACAAAATGGGTAGCAAGAAATCTCGTTTACCATAAAGAGACAGGTTCCACCAATCTGGATGTAAAGGCACTGGCAGAAGAGGGCAAACCAGAGGGTACTCTGGTAGTGGCTGACATGCAGACAACAGGAAGAGGCAGAAGAGGCAGAGCCTGGGTATCGCCTTCTGGAGAAGCTATTTATATGTCCTTGCTGCTTCGACCGGACTGCAACCCGGATAAGGCATCTGCATTGACGCTGGTCATGGCACTGGCAGTTGTGGAGGCACTGGAAGAGATTGACCCTGACGGCTGTGGTATCAAATGGCCCAATGATGTCGTGATGAATGGGAAAAAGGTATGCGGTATTCTGACAGAGATGAGTGCCGAGCTGGATGCAATACATTATGTCGTAGTAGGAGTTGGTATCAATGTGAACCAGCCGTCTTTTGAGGGAGAGCTGGCTGACAGAGCAACTTCACTTTACATGGAGCTTGGACATAAAGTGAACCGCTCCAGATTCATAGCAAGAGTCATGCATTATTTTGAACAGGAATATGAGATATTCCAGAAGACATATGACTTGTCAGGGCTGGTAGATACGTATAATAAATATCTATTGAACAGAGAAAAGAAAGTGCGAGTACTTGATCCTAGGGGTGAGTACGAAGGAATCGCCCGCAGTATCAATGAGAAGGGCGAACTTCTGGTTGAGAAAGAGGATGGAGAGATTGTTGCCGTGTATGCCGGTGAAGTATCAGTCAGAGGCATATATGGATATGTATAATTAGGAAAAGGCTGGTAAACAATGGAAAATCAGGATAAGCGAGTTGTGCTTTGTGGTGCAAACGCATATGAACAGAAATATTATTTTAATGAGCAGTTTAAGGGAATCCCTCAATCAATACAGGATGAACTGCATATTATCTGTGTACTTTTTACAGAAGAGGTAGGCGGTGTATTCACAATTGTATTTGAAGAAGATGGAAGTGTAAGCTTTGACACCGAAGCATATGAAGATGACATTCTTTATGACGAGATCAGTAGTGGTCTGTTAGTGAAGGAAATCAAGGTGCAGAGACAGGAGCTTCTGGAATCCCTGAGTCTGTATTACCGTGTATTTGTCCTTCATGAAAGTGTAGGCGATGCTCTGGATGCAGAAGAGGATGATAACTGACAGAAAGGATAAAAATATGTTATTAGTAGTCGATGTAGGTAATACGAACATAACCTTTGGTGTGTATCGTGATAAGGAACTGGTGACGACATTCAGACTGATGAGTAAGACTCCGCGTACTTCAGATGAATATGGAGTACTGATCACGGAACTGTTGAGCAAGAATCATCTGGCAATTGATCAGATTGAAGGAATCGCAGTGGCAAGCGTGGTTCCCAATATCATGCATTCTCTCATTGGAGGAATCAAACGTTATGTAAACCAGAACGTTCTCATTATCGGTGCGGGAGTTAAGACAGGTATCCGCATTACTTCTGAGAATCCAAAGGAGATTGGACCAGACAGAATCGTGGATGTTGTTGCTGCCTATGAGCTTTATGGCGGACCGGTTCTGGTGCTGGATTTTGGTACAGCGACTACGTATGATCTGGTAACAGAGGATGGCTGTTTCTCAGTTGGTATTACAGCTCCAGGCATTCGTATCTGTGCCAAGGCACTTTGGGAAGATACGGCGAAATTACCTGAAATCGAGATTAAGAAGCCGGATACCATACTGGCAAGAGAGACAATAACCAGTATGCAGGCAGGACTGGTGTTTGGACAGATCGGACAGACAGAATACATCATCCGCAGAGTTAAACAGGAGTCCGGTTATGATAACCTTAAAGTAGTGGCAACAGGTGGACTGGGACGCATTATCGCAGAGGAGACAGATCTGATTCAGGAGTACAACAATTCCCTGACACTGGAAGGTCTTCGCATTATATATGAGAAAAATAAAAGGAATAACTAAGCATGAAACTTACAATAGGTGACGTTACCCTGGAGAATAATGTCATATTAGCACCTATGGCAGGAGTAACGGATCTGCCTTTCAGACTGTTATGCAAGGAACAGGGAGCCGGGCTTTTGTGTATGGAAATGGTCAGTGCCAAGGCTGTGCACTATAATAACAAGAACACGGAAGCGCTTCTGGAGATTCATCCGGAGGAAAAGCCTGTGTCCTTGCAATTATTTGGTTCAGAGCCGGATATTATGGCAGAGACAGCAGCCAGAATAGAAGAAAGACCTTTTGCCATTCTGGATGTCAACATGGGATGTCCGGTGCCCAAAGTCGTAAATAACCATGAAGGCAGCGCCCTGATGAAAGACCCACAACTGGCTGGACAGATCATACATGCGCTGGTGCAGGCAATCCACAAGCCTGTAACCGTCAAAATCCGCAAAGGATTTGATGATGCCCATGTAAATGCAGTTGAAATGGCTAAGATCGCAGAAGCAAACGGAGCTGCGGCGATAGCAGTACATGGAAGAACCAGAGAGCAGTATTATTCTGGAAAAGCCGACTGGGACATCATAAGACAGGTAAAAGAAGCAGTGTCCATACCTGTGATAGGAAACGGAGACGTTGTGGATGCACTTTCTGCTAAGAAAATGATGGATGAGACCGGATGTGATGGCATTATGGTAGGCAGAGCATGTCAGGGCAATCCGTGGATATTCAGAGAGATTACACAGTATCTGGATACAGGAGTGATACCACCAAGACCCGGCATGGATGAAGTGAGAGACACCATATTGGAGCATGCCAGACTACAGTTGAAGTATAAGGGTGAGTATATTGGAATCCGGGAAATGCGAAAGCACGTAGCATGGTATACCAAAGGATATCCCAATTCAGCCAGACTGCGTGATATGGTAAACGAAATGGAGACCTTCGAACAGCTGGAAGAGGGCATAAACAGAATCTTTCAGGCTCGCTGAAATCTTGACACCGACAGTAAAAAAGGCTATACTTAGGTGTCTTATGAATATGAACAAAATAGAGATTATATATAGAAGAAAGGGTATAGGACCATGGAAGCAAAGAAAAACTTATTAACACGTGAAGGTTTAAAAAAATATGAAGATGAGCTGCATGAACTCAAGGTCATCAGAAGAAAAGAAGTAGCACAGAAGATTAAGGAAGCAAGAGAGCAGGGCGACTTATCAGAGAACGCAGAATATGATGCAGCCAAAGACGAGCAGCGTGATATCGAAGCAAGAATCGAAGAGCTGGAGAAGATCTTAAAGAACGTAGAAGTTGTAGATATGGAAGATGACAGCGAGAACCTGGAGAAGGTAAGCTTTGGTCTTGCTGTTAAAGTAAAAGACAATGAATTCGGCGATGAGATGGAATTCAAGATCGTTGGTGCTACAGAGGCTAACAGCTTAAAGGGCAAGATTTCTAACGAGTCTCCACTTGGTAAAGCTCTCATTGGCGCTAAGAAGGGTGATATTGTATCCGTTGAAGCACCAGCAGGTGTGATCGAATACACTATCCTGGATATTTACAAGCCAGAAGCATAGAAGAAGCTACACACAGAGTTTCGCTTATACTGCGGAAAGTGTGAAATACAGATACACGCTCTCAGCATAGATGAAAGGAGTATTGGGAAAAGTGTCACAGGAACAGAATCAAACACAGAAGAACCAGGAACAGGATGTTAACCAGCTTCTCAAGGTAAGAAGAGAGAAACTTGCAGCATTACAGGCAGCAGGCAAAGACCCGTTCCAGATTACAAAATATGATCAGACACATCATACAAGTGATGCAAAAGAATTATATACAGCTCATGAAACAGAACTTCTTGCAGGAAGAAAGCAGCCAAGCGTGGAAGGGTTAGATGAGCAGCAGGCAAAAGAAGTATTGAACGAGGACTACAATGAAAGACGTGCTATCATGGATGCAAGCCCTATTAATGTATCTATAGCAGGTCGTATGATGTTCAAGCGCGTTATGGGTAAAGCTTCCTTCTGTAATATCAAGGATCTGAAAGGAACTATTCAGGTCTATGTAGCAAAAGATGCTATCGGTGAAGAAGCATATGCAGATTTCAAGAAGTCTGATATCGGTGATATCTTCGGTGTGAAGGGATATGTATTCCGTACAAAGACAGGTGAGATCTCCATTCATGCTGTAGAAATGACACTGTTATCCAAGAGCTTACAGATTCTTCCTGAGAAGTTCCACGGACTGACAGATACAGATACCCGTTATCGTCAAAGATATGTAGATCTCATCATGAATGATGAGAGTAAGGAAGTATTTATCAAGCGTTCCAAGATCTTAAAGGAAATCCGTAACTTCCTTGCAGGCAGAGACTTTATGGAGGTTGAAACACCTACTCTGGTATCTAATGCCGGTGGTGCAGCGGCAAGACCTTTTGAAACACACTATAATGCTTTGAATGAAGATGTGAAGCTTCGTATCTCTCTGGAATTATATCTGAAGAGACTGATTGTAGGTGGTTTGGAGAGAGTATACGAGATTGGCCGTGTATACCGTAATGAAGGTGTTGATACACGTCATAACCCTGAATTTACACTGATGGAGTTATATCAGGCATATACAGATTATGAAGGTATGATGGAACTGACAGAGAGCATGTTCCGCTATCTGGCAGAGACAGTATGTGGTTCTGCCAAGATTTCCTACAATGGTGTAGAAATCGACCTTGGCAAGCCATTCGAGCGTCTGACTATGATTGATGCCATTAAGAAATATGCAGGTGTTGATTTTGATGCAGTTGCTACAGATGAAGAAGCGAAGGCAATTGCAAAGGAACATCATGTAGAATATGAAGAGCGTCATACAAAGGGTGATATCGTAAACTTATTCTTTGAAGAATTCTGCGAAGAGAATCTGGTACAGCCTACATTTATCATGGATCATCCTCTGGCTATTTCACCATTAACCAAGAAAAAGCCAAGCGACCCATCCAAGGTAGAGCGTTTCGAGTTATTTATCAATACATGGGAAATGTGTAATGCTTACTCTGAGCTGAATGATTCTATCGACCAGAGAGAACGTTTCGCACAGCAGGATGCCAATGCGGCAGCAGGCGATGACGAAGCAGAGCATACTGATGAAGATTTCCTGAATGCACTGGAGATTGGTATGCCACCTACAGGCGGTATCGGTTACGGTATCGACAGACTGGTTATGCTATTAACTGACTCCCAGGCTATCAGGGATGTATTATTGTTCCCGACAATGAAGACCCTGAATGATGTAAATAAGAAAAATGATGTAAAATCTAAGGCTACTGAAGAAGTGAAAGCAGAGCCTGAAAAGATTGATTTTTCTAAGGTAAAGATTGAGCCTTTGTTTGAGGAAATGGTAGACTTTGATACATTCAGCAAGTCAGATTTCCGTGCAGTAAAGGTTAAAGAGTGTGTTGCAGTACCGAAGTCAAAGAAACTGTTACAGTTCACTCTTGATGACGGAACAGGCACAGACAGAACCATTTTAAGCGGTATTCACGCTTATTATGAGCCTGAAGAACTGGTTGGAAAGACGCTTATCGCTATCACAAATCTTCCACCGAGAGCTATGATGGGCATTGACTCTTGCGGTATGCTCCTCAGTGCTATTCACGAAGAAGAAGGCGAAGAAAAGCTTCATCTTCTGATGGTTGATGACCACATTCCGGCAGGTGCAAAGCTCTATTAAGATGATGTAAAGATGTACCGTTTTACCAAATAGACGGGACGTACTTCATTTGATAAAAAACTGAAAAAACAGCGATTTACATCAAACTTACATCATTTGATGCAGAAATCGGTGCAAGCAAGAAAAAATCGCATAATAAGCAGAATGAATGGGCAGTCCTTAATGGGATTGCCCATTTTTAGAAGAGAGAGAAATGTAAATCACCGATTAGGTTTTCATTGCAGTGGTTATGGAGAACAGTTATAATGGGGATAAAAGAAAACGACAAATTTGAATTGAGATTTCATGTATTCCAAGGAATTTAATAATTGTTATATTTTATTATCAAATATCTCTCAAGCCCTTGAAAACACTAAGTTTATCGCAGGTGAGCTTTCCCTTATTGTTTCCCTTGTATTATATTGTCCCACCAGTGTTTACGAACTCTGATAAGGGCAAATACAAGGGCAAGAAAATCCTATAAAACAGTATAACACAAAATTAAAACGACATGGTGAACTGATTGAAATGCTTCTATTTTTTTAACAAATGATTGATTGAACGATAAGGAGATTTGATACGATGAGAACGATATTTGCAGAATACAATCCACACAGAAACAGCATTGATGTATATACCAGTGCTGGCTATATGCTCCGCATTGACTGCTGGGAAGCAGAAAAGAATTTAAAAACAACACCTGGATCAGATTGTGCGTTAAATGCACTTGCTATTGATGAACCACTTGAATATGCAAGATTGTATCTTGATGGAACGATGCAAATGTGGGTAGATGCGGAAGATTCCTTAGAAATTTAATTCAAAGATAAATAAGGGACAAATAACCCTTTTAGATTTATTTGTCCCTATTATTCTATATTTTTTCACTTCTGACAATGCAGATGAAACTTTTAAATTTGGTATTTTCCAGTATCATTGTTCAGTTTTTTTCACCAGACAGGGCACTGTATCCATATTGTTTGTATGTATTTTCCCCTGTTACTCAATCATAATTTCCTTGATAGAAATCTTCTTAATTTTTTCAGAATATATATACATCATAATTTCATAAATCGTGATAAAACAAGCAAGAGAAATAAGCATAGTAGGAAAGTCAAATTTATACGTAGGTACACCCTCGACATCCTTAAATACAATATCCACCATAAGCCGAAGCAATCCATACTGATATACTGTTCCGATTATAAAACCAATATAGGACAGCGGTCTGTATCCTCCTAAAATTGCCCTGCAACATTCTTTCTGTGAATAGCCGAATACTCTCATCATAGCAATAGTTTTTGTATTTCCGTTTATTACTGTAGTTATAGCAAGAAACAGAGTTGTAAACGCTAATACAAGTCCGATGACCAACATCATCACACCCATCATTTCACTTGATAAATCTTTCATACTAAACGACATTTGTGTCATAGCTGAAAAGCAAAACGAAGCAAAAACAATGAAGAATACAAGTGCCTTTTTAGATTTCAAGGTATTCCTTTTCAAATACTCTACAAACGACACTTCACTGCTTTTTTCGATTCTATGATTTGGTGTTTTAGAAGCAGTTTGCATATTATCTTTCAAAAGCAGCAACACAGGTTTTTTGAATTTGTACCAGGCATAATAAACTGAAAGTGCCGAAAAACACACAGTCGGCAATACCACAAAATAAAATAAAATGCTTGGATGAAAATTGATAGTTATCTCAGGAAGCATTTTATCTTCATTTTGTAGAGCGTAAAACCACGGCATTATAAGAAATGCTCCTGCATATCCGGTTACAGTTCCAATAAATATACTAATTCCGAATACCCAAAAGCTTTTTGCAATTTTGATATTTGAATATCCCAACGCCTTTAATATCCCAAGTTCCTTCTTATGCGTGTCAATATAATGCTTAATATAAAACAACAACATAACAATCGCAGTTAAAAGCAAGCATCCGCCACTTACAAGGCAAACGACTTTTGCGGTAGAAACATAAGCATTATAAAAAAACATTGATAATTCAGATGTAATTTCACTCTCAATTAATCGAATATCAAAATAAAAGTTCAGAAACATTGTACAAACAAGAACAGCACAACAGGCTATAATGGAAATACCGATGAGTTTTGAAACATTTTTTATTCCAACGAGCATACCATCACCACCCTATCTCATAAGCAGTCTTTTGTGCTTCATTTGTGTAAATTTCAGATATTTTTCCGCTATTCATTTTTATAACTGTGTTTGCCATTTCCGCAATATTCAAATTGTGCGTTACCATTACAATCGTAAAACCATATTCCTTTTGAAGTTTACATATATAATCAAGAACTTGTCGTCCTGTTTGTTCGTCTAATGCTCCTGTCGGTTCGTCAAGAAATAATACTCTCGGTCTTTTTGCCAAAGCTCTTGCAATAGATACTCTTTGCTGTTCGCCACCCGAAAGTTCGCTGGGATATTTATGTAGTTTTTCTCCGAGTCCAACCGCTCTAATGACGTTTTTATAATCTTTATTATTTGCTAAATCAGCACCCATTTTTACATTTTTATCAACGCTCATATTGGGTAGCAAATAATACTGCTGAAAAATAAATCCGACATTTTCCTTACGAAATGAAGTTAATTCATTATCAGAAAGTGCTGTAATATCCTTTCCGTCATAAAACACTTTACCGCTGTCAGGGCGTTCAAGACCTGAAATTACATTCAAAAAGGTTGACTTGCCAGAACCAGATGCGCCGAGAATAACCACAAAATCATTATCCTCAATATCAAGACTGATGTCCTTTAATACTTGGAATCGGCTTTCTCCGTTTTGGTAGGATTTTATTATATTTCTCGCTTTAATCATTATTTTCTCCTTCCTTCAGCTTTTTCAAAATACTCATACATACCTCAGTAATCATTGTACTGATTTCTTCGTCTGTAAATCGGCACATTTTTGTGGCACAAAGCGTTGCAATTCCGTGTGTATATATCCAAAGATGATGATACAGTTTTTTCCCAGCTGCCTTGCAAATTTTGTAATCATCTTGAATTGACAATAGAATTTGCTCATAACTTTCATCTATCAGCGGAAGTACACCAGATAAGTCAGGAATTTGTTTTTGCTCCGTCATAAAGAGGAGTTGAAAAAGCTTAGGCTCATTAACAGCGAAGAGAATATATTGTGTACCCACCCCTTTAAACGGGGGCTCTGTTGTTAGTCCTTTATTGACATATTCTTTATACAGAGCTTTAGCAGATTTAATCATATCCTGCTGAACCTCCTCCATATTTTTAAATACAGTAAAAATGGGTCTTGCCGAACTACCGAGATATGTTCCTAACGCTCTTGAAGTCAAAGCCTCATATCCGTCTGCCCTGACAATATTTAATGCGGCTTCAATAATTTCTGCTTTTGTAAATTTGGCTTTTGGTGGCATACTTTATCTCTCCTTTTACTAAATCGCTTGTTTTAAATCAGCTGATTTAATTATAATTGAAGCCCACATGAAAGTCAATAAGGCGGCAGAGATTAATTCCTTCAGCCTTATTGACTGCTTATGAAAAGATGATTTCTTCGTTCATAATATCCCAATTGCTACACTTTGTTGTATTGCGTTATGCGTTTTTCCAGCCCTTGCTTTTACCATTATGAACAGTCAGGGCAAGGGGAACATAGTGTGAAATCATATAAAGGGATAAAGCGAACACATTACAATGAATCCTTTGTTTTCAAAGCTTTTGTAGGATTTTATTAAAATACAAAGAGGTGTGATTAAGCACATATATAAAATTGTGTGTTTACAATCGGATTTTTAATAATATCCCCTTGTTTCCCGCCAGCCTTTTACATACCACCTGATTCCAACATATACCAGTTGCACGAATAATAAGAAAAATAGCAGATTGATCGGCAATACTGTCTTTATCCAATCTCCAAAATAGATTGCTATTGCCATGCTTATAAGTGTTACCAGTATTGTAATCATATCCCAGCAGTATTTCTTATATAGCCCGGCAATCTTTATCCCGGTGAATGCTAAAAGTATTTCTGCACCCACCAGACAGCCACCGCAAATCAATAATCTTATCAGCCAGTATATAATTCCGGTAATGACAGGATTGGATATTCCATTACTAATCTGTGCCACATTCTTTCCTGTCAGTATAATCCACCCTGCAATGCTCTGTATAAAAGTTGCGATTGTATCAAAGAATACCACGCAATCAGAAACAAAGATTTTTGACAGTATTATCTGAAAAAGAGTAGTCGATACGGAATACCATATCAGCAAAAACATCAATGCTTCATACATGGCTGTTTTTGCTTTATATCTGCCTGCCAGTTTTTCTCTCTGCGTATCATACCTTTCCTTCGCTCTCAGATAAGCTGTCAGGTTACAGTTCCCACACTTTTGATAGAGTACCGGCTTTTCAACCGGTATCTCTACTTTTTTTTGATGAGAGAGTGCATAGTCCCGTTCCTGTTCTGCCTGCCTTAGCTTATCTTGACATTCCTCTGTCATGATTT